>Ga0207433_10001263_pt1 | contig 55046 bp, 53 predicted proteins | sample YelNatPaOPGAMG01_FD_187559 | JGI IMG/M metagenome (GOLD analysis project Ga0207433, IMG submission 187559) | Hot spring thermophilic microbial communities from Obsidian Pool, Yellowstone National Park, USA - OP-RAMG-01 (SPAdes) (version 3) | ecosystem: Environmental > Aquatic > Thermal springs...
GCAGTAATAAAAAACTATCAACTTTTCAATCAGGTTTAGTCTTATATTTACCATTTGATGAAGGGACAGGTACTATTGCTTATGATTTAAGTGGATTTGGAAATAATGGTACTTTAGTTAATGGTCCTCAATGGGTTGATGGTAAAATTGGTAAGGCTATTAATTGGCAGCCAATATGTACTTCAAATTGTAACTCTATTAATTCTAGAGTGGATGTAAATAATTTTTCTATACAAACCCCACCTATGAGTATTGTTGTATGGGTAAAACCAAGTTCTGGAAGTACTTATACGGTTTTAAGGGGCCAAGGATCGGGTAGTCCTCCATGTGCAGGTCTCGCTAATGCTGGTTATATGGGTTTAGATAGTAGAATTTGGTTTAACTGCAGTTGGGAAAATGGTATTAGTTTAGGTAATTTTTCAGCAAATCAATGGTATTTCTTGGCAGGCTCTATAGATACCTCATTTAGAATAATATTTTATAAAAATGAAACTAAAATAATTGACCAAAAACCAACTTATCAAGTAGCTCAAACTGGTGGTGCTTTTAGAATAGCTACAAGAGACGATGCTTATGCTGATTACTTTAATGGCATTATCGACGAGCTTCGTATCTATAACCGTGCCCCCTCTGATTCAGAAATCAAAGCATTATACGACGCAACAAAATAACACCGCAGATGAACGCAGATAAATGCAGATAAAAATACACCCGGATTAAAACCGGATATATCCGATAACCATCCGGGTAATAATCATCGTGAAAATCCGTATTGTATCCGCGTCAATCCGTCCTGAACGAAGCTACAAAATAACACCACGGACACCCGCGGATTTTAATGCGGATCCAACGCGGATAAATAATTTTAAAAAAAATTCAATCTACAAACATCGCGTCTTCCAAAATACATCAATCTACGTTAAAAATACTATATCATCCTAAACGACACTCAATTATAAAAAAATAAGAAATCAATAAAAACCACAATTTTTTATACTAAACAACATTCTAACATTCTATAGAATGTTAGAATATCGGTTTTGTATAGAAAAATTGTTTGAGATATGCCTTTTTTGAGATTATTTAAATTTTTCAAATTTTATTTAGAACTGCAAAATATTTTATAGTTAAAAAGATAAAAAATATATTTTAAGGTCCTTTCAATAATAATTCTTAAAGTTTTTTTCTTAAATTTTTAAAAGTGAATATATTACTTAGAACTTAACTAAAAATTTATAAATTTGACATCCGGGAAATTAGTTTAAAATTAAATAAGGTCGTAATTAAGTAATAGATTTAAGATGAATCCGGAAAGAGTAATTAAACGATCAGGCGAGGAAGAGCCTTTTAATCCTGATAAAATTGTAGAAGCAATCAAAAAAGCTGCAGAACAGGCAGGAGAAAAAAATGCAGAAGAAATTGCTAATGAAATTTCTAAAGAGGTTTTAGGTTCTCTAATAGAAAAACAAAATGTCTCAACTTCTGAAATTAAAGATTTGATTATAAAAAAGCTGAATGAAAAAGGCTACGAAAATGTTGTAAAAGCTTGGGAAGATTATGAAAAAAGAAAAGAAGAACTGCAAGGAGAATAATAAATTTGAAAAAAAGTATTAAAGTTATAAATTAACGTTAAATTAAACTAAAAAACCAAGCCTTACTTTTTTAAATATCTTTTAATATTTTGTTGATGTTCTTTTAAGGTTTTTGCAAAAATTGCTTTCCCCTCATCTGTAGTAATATAATAGAGATAATCTGTTTTGATTGGTTCTAAGGCTGCTTTAATAGCATTTAAACCTGGATTAGAAATAGGTGTTGGAGGATAGCCTTTGTTCAAATAAGTATTATAAGGAGAATCAATTTTTAAGTCTTTAGAAGTAACCTTCCAATCACAGGGATATTTTTGACATCTTGAATAAGCTATAGTAGCATCCACCTCTAGTTTTTTTTCAATTTTTAGTCTATTTTCTAAAATACCGGCAATTATTTTCATATCTTCATAATACTTTCCTTCTTTCTCTAAAATAGAAGCTAAAATTAATTTTTCATAAAAATTAACCCCTGGATATTTCAAAAATTCACCTAAAAATTTATTTTCAAAATTGTTTAAAAATTTTAAAATAATTTCTCTTTCAGATTCTTCTTTAAAAAATTCATATGTATCTGGCGCTAAAAAACCTTCTAAATTGGCTTCAGCTGGAAAATATTTTAAAAGCTCTGTTTCAGGAAAATCTTTTAGGCGATATTTTTTAAATTCTACATTTAAACCGTTCTTTTTTAAAATATCTTCAATTTCAACCATAGTTAAACCTTCTGGAAAAGTAATTATTATTCCTCGTCCTCCTTTAACTAAAATTTCTGCTACTTTAATAGTATTTAAATTACCATAAAAAGTATAATTACCAGCTTTAACTTTTGTATTTTGGTTTGTTAAAGCTAAATAAAACCGAAGAAAAAACGAAGACCTAACAATTCCTTCTTTTTCTAAGTTATCTGCAATTATTTTTAAATTAGTTTTAGGAGGTATATAAATAGTTTTCCCTGGTTCTGGGATAAAAATAGGATAAAATATTTGATAAACTGAAAATATTAAAATAAAAGAAATTACAATTCCTAAAAATATCCAGGGATAATAATATAAAAGTTTTTTTAAAGAAACTTCTTCAATCATTTTATTAAATATTTTACTTGATTAATTAAATTTTTCAGCTTGTCTGCGTCAGATGCTTCGATAAAAATACGCCAAACATCTTTTTCGGTTTTGGACTGGCGAAAGTTTACAGCTAGATAATAATTTTTATTTTTTTTATATAAATAAAAATCATCAAAAATTTTCATTTTAAAACCTTCATTAATTAATGTTTTTTGAATTTTATCAATGTTTAGCTTCTTTTTGATTTCAATTCTTTCTAAAGGAAATATTTCTTTCAATTTTTCAATATTTTTATTTTTCTCATGATATTTTAAAACCTTAAAAAGAGCAAAAAGAGGAGCTTCAGTTTGAAAATCTTTAAAGAAATAAAAATGATAAGAAGGTTCCATAGCGAAATCAAGTTTATATTTTTTGTAAGCATCTTTAAAATTAGAATGACCAGTTTTAATAAAATAAAACTTAATTTGAGGGAATAATTTACAAATTTTTTTGTGAATGGTTATGGGAATGCCGACTTTTTTATAATTTGAAACTTTTAATATAGAATAAATCAAAACCTCAGGGATAATTAATTGCTTTTTGAAATAAATTTCTAACCTATCACCATCAACATCTGATTTTATGTAAAAAGAATTATCAATAATTTTTTTTGATTTTAAAACTTTTATATTTTTGAATATCCGAGGGATTAATTTAAAAATAAAAAGATTAGTGCTTTGTTCAGAATTTATAATGCGAATTATGAATTTATCTTTAATTTTAATTTTCTTAAATAACTCTTTTAAATAATTTTCAAAAATTGATGAAATATAGATAGGTTTATAGGAAATTTGAATGGTGGGCTTACTATTTATAAGTTTTGAAGGAATATTTTTGTAAACCCAACTAGAGCCATCAGGTAAAATAAATTTAATTCCATTATAATTAGAAGGTAAATGGGAAGCAGTAATTATTACACCACATTTTTTATTTTTAATACTTAAATAATATAAAATAGGTGTTGGTATAACTCCTAAATAATTGATTTTAGTTTTTGGGAATTCTAGAAATTTACTAGCAAAGGAACTAGCTAAAACTGAAGAAGAACTTCGAGTATCAATTCCTAAGTATATTTCTAAAGGCCAATTATTTTTCTTTAAATAATTAAAAAACTTCTCGGCTAGAAAATACATTAAATTTTCATTTATCTCTTTTTTGTATAACCCCCTAATATCGTATCCAATTTGCATTTGAAGTTATAATTATAATATGAAATATTTTTTAATTATACTTTTAATCTTGCTTATGTTTGCAAGTTATTATATTTATCATAAATATTTTATTCCTAAAAGTATTTTTCAAGAAATTAAATTACCTCTTCCTTTATACCAACCATGAAAATTCCTAAAAAATCAGATCTTATTAAAATAACAGATTATATTTGGGAAATACCCCAAAATTTTCGAGAAGATATGAAAGTTCCTGCTAGAGTTTTTGCTACCGAAAATATGCTTGAGGAGATTTTAGAAGATAAAAGTTTATGGCAGCTGACTAATGTGGCAACATTACCAGGAATTTACAAATATGCTTTAGCTATGCCAGATGTGCATGAAGGATACGGTTTTTGTGTTGGAGCAGTAGCTGCTTTTGATTATAACGAAGGAATTATCTCACCTGGCGGAATAGGCTTTGATATTAATTGTGGGGTAAGACTTGCAGTTACTGATTTAGATTATGAAGAAGTAAAAGACAAAATTCCAAAGCTAACCGAAGAAATATTTAAGCATGTTCCTTCTGGAGTTGGGAAAGGTGGTTTTTGGAAATTAAATAATGATGAAATGAAAAAAGTTTTAGAAAATGGGGCACAATATATTGTTGAACTTGGTTATGGAGAAAAAGAAGATTTAGAAGCAACTGAAAGTTTTGGCAAATTAGAAGGTGCAGATAGTGAAACTGTTTCTAAAACAGCAAAAGATAGAGGCAGAGATCAATTAGGAACAATTGGAGCAGGAAATCATTTTGTTGAAATTCAAAGAGTTTCTGAAATTTTTGATGACGCAGACTATGCAGACTTCACGCAGACCATGCAGACTTCCGCCAAGTCTGCGTCATATTCTGCCAAGTCTGCGATATCTAAAAAATTAGGTTTAGAAAAAGGAAAAATTGCTGTTTTAATTCATTGTGGGAGTAGAGGATTAGGACATCAAGTTGCTTCAGATTATGTTAGAAAAGCTATTTCTTATTTAGATAAACAAAATATTAAATTAGTTGATAGAGAATTAGCATATTTTCCTTTTGAACATCCAGAAGGTCAAAATTATTTTTCTGCTATGAAAGCTGCAGCAAACTTTGCCTTTGCCAATCGTCAACTTATTCTGCATCAAGTTAGAAAAGCATTCAAAAAAGTTTTTGGTAAAGAAATTAAATTAAAACAAGTTTATGATGTCGCTCATAATATTGCTAAAATCGAGTATTACGCAGACAATATCTACTCGAATGACCGACCTAATAAACTACCCGAATCAAGCGACCGAATAGAATCTACCCGAATTACACGACCGAATAATAATATCTACCCGAATGATAACCGAATAGAATACCCGAATGAAAGACCGAATAAAAATTTAGAATACGGTAAAAATTCGGGTAGTAAATTCGGCGTAGATTCGGGTAGTGATATAAAATTCGGTCAACATTCGGGTAAAGTATTCGGTCATAATTCGGGTAATAATGCAAGTCTGCGTAAGTTAATTGTTCATAGAAAAGGAGCGACAAGGGCTTTTTGGAAAGGACATACGGAACTTCCTCCTAGGTATCAAGAAATTGGTCAGCCAACATTAATTCCAGGCTCAATGGGAACTTCAAGTTATATCTTAATTGGCCAAGAGCTTGCTAAAGAAATTTCCTTTGGTTCAGCTCCTCATGGCGCAGGAAGAGTTATGTCTAGAGCAGAAGCAAAAAGAAAAATTAAAGGAAGTGAATTAAAGAAAGAATTAGAATCTAGAGGAATAGCTGTAGCTGCTGGTAGTATGTCAGGATTAGCTGAAGAAGCACCAGAAGCATATAAGAATGTCAATGAAGTCGTAGAAGTTGTTCATCAAATAGGTATTGCTAAAAAATTAGCAAAGTTAGTTCCGGTAGGAGTAATTAAAGGTTAAAATTTTTTAAAAATCTTTCTAATAAAGCGCAAAATAATATTTAGTTTTTCTTTTATATTTCTGCTATTATTTATTCATTTCATATATTTTTATATTCTATTAATTAATAAATTTTCTAAGATTTTTGCTTTTTCCTTAATTTCTTCTATTTTTTGTTTAAGTGTTTGACAATACGGCATTTATATAAAATTTTTCAAAATATTAGAAAATTTTTAAAAAGCAATTAATAAAATATAATTTATTTTAATGGAAGGAATTTGGAAATTTGTGGAGGAAAATGAGGAAGAAATTTTAAAAGAATTTAAAACATCATTGAACGGTTTAACGGAGGAAGAAGCCAAAGAAAGACTAAAAATTTATGGACCTAATATAATTACCTCTTTTAAAATAGATCTTTTAGAAATCATCAAAAGAAATACTTTAAATTTCTTTAATGGTTTCCTCTTTTTAGCTGGTTTATTATCTTTTTTAATTAATGGACCAAAAGCAGAATCTATTTTAATATTTTCCTTTCTTTTTATTTCAATTTTTATAGCTGTATTTCAAGATTATCGAACTAATAAATTAAGCGAAAAATTGCTTTCTTACTTTGAAAATTATGCCTTCGTTAAAAGAAATGGCAAATGGACAAAAATAAATGCTAAAGAACTTGTTCCAGGAGATTATGTTAAGGTAACTTCAGGTTATTTAATTCCTGCAGATTTAAGAATTTTAAAAGCTAAAAATGCTTTAGTGGATGAATCTATTATCACAGGAGAAAGTGAACCAGTATTTAAAAATACTAGGATTAATACGGATGCAGAACGGATTAATACGGATTATTCACAGACAGATTCGGATTCAAAACTTATTAAAACATATAAAGATCATCCGCATAGATCCGTTTCAAGTCCGCATATATCTGTGATACCAGAAAACATTGCTCTTATGGGAACAACATTAATTAAAGGAGAAATAGAGGGGATTGTTATAGCTACTGGTAAAGATTCTTATTTTGGGAAAATAGCAAAAACTACTTTAGAAATAGAAAAGGAAACCGCTTATCAAAAAATGATGACTAATTTTGCTAAGAATATAGGAATTGTTGGTATTTTAACTGCTTTTTTTGTTATTTTAATTAATCTTTTCAAGCCTAGTTATGTAAATTTTAAGGAGTTAATTATTTTTGCTATTGTTTTATCAGTTGCTATCGTTCCAGAATTCTTGCCTGCTATGACTATTTTAGTTTTAAGTATTGCTGGATATAAATTAGCAAAAAGGGGATTAGTTATAAAAAGACTTTCTTCTATCGAAGATCTAGGAGCTGTAGAAATTTTATGCACTGATAAAACTGGGACAATTACTACTAATGAATTAAAACTTCAAAGAATAATTGCTGAAGACACTAATGAATTTGTTAAGTATTTTTTAGTTGATTACTATTTAACAGAAGAACTAACGCCTTATGAAAAAGCAATCTTAGAAACGCTGATTGACGCGGACTATAAGCGGACTAACGCAGGCAGAAATAATCTACCTGGATATCAACCGGATATGTCACCCGGATTAGAACCGGATACATCCGGTAAGCATCCAGGTAAAAATACAACAAGTCTGCGTAAGTCCGCATACGAAGACTTTGAACTTATCGAAGATTTAGGGTTTGATCCTAATATACGGATAAGAAGAATAATTGTGAAAGAAAAAGGCGAGGAGTTAGAAATTGTTAAAGGCGCACCAGAAAATGTTTTAAACTATATCTTTTGTTCCAATAATCAAAATAATATACCCGAATCAAGCGACCGAATAGATTCTACCCGAATTGAACGACCGAATAATACCTACCCTAATGACAGCCGAATAGAATACCAGAATGAAAGACCGAATAGAAATTTAAAATTCGGGGATAATTCTGGTGAAGTATTCGGTTTTAATTCGGGTAGTGATATAATATTCGGCCAACATTCGGGTAAAGAATTCGGTCAAGATTTGGGTAATAAAGATTATAATTATTGGTTAAACATTTTTGAAAATGAAGATAAAAATGGATATCGAACTTTAGCTTTAGCTATAAAAAAAGGAAATATAACTAAATTTTTAGGTATAGCATCCTTTTTAGATCCATTAAAAGATACAGCGATACCTGCAATTAATTTAGCTCGTAATTTAAATTTGGAAATAAAAATTTTAACTGGCGATTCTTTGAATGTTGCTAAAAAAGTTGCTTTGGAACTTGGTTTAATTGAAGAAAATGAAAAAGTAGTTTTAGGAGAAGAAATAAGAAATTTACCAGAAGAAGAAGCTAAAAAAATTATTAAAGAAGCAAAAGTTTTTGCTCGAGTTTTACCAGAAGATAAGCTTAAAATATTAGAAATTTTGCAAAAAGAAAAATTTGTTGCTTTTTTAGGTGAGGGAATTAATGATGCTCCTGGGCTTAAGATTGCTAATGTAGCTATAGCTGTAGATAGCGCTGTTGATGTTGTAAAACAAGAAGCTGATATTATTTTAAAAGAAAAAGATTTAAAAACTATTGTTGATGGAATTTATGAAGGAAGAAAAACCTTAGAAAATATTGGAAAATATATTAAACACACAATGAGTGATAATTTTGGGAATTTAACTTCAATAGCTATTTTAACCTCTATTTTACCTTTTGTCCCCTTAACTCCTTTACAAGTTTTATTAACAAACTTTTTAACGGATTTACCCTTGATTGCCTTTGCCAATGATAATGTTAAGATCAAAGAAATTAAAAAACCAATCAAATTATCAAGTTTTTATCTAATTTTACTTCTTTTAATTCTAGGTTTTGTTGCAGGATTAATAAATATTATTGGTTATTTAATCGTTAAAAACGAACCTATAGAGGTAATTAGGACATTTATTTTCTTCTTAACAACAATGACCGGAATAATAGTTTCTTTTTTGGTAAGAACAAAAGATTGGTTTATTCTTTCTAAACCATCAAAATCATTTTTTGTCATCTCAGTTATAAGTATTATCTTAACTTTTATCCTTACATTTATTTCTCCTTTTAAAGAAATTTTCGCTTTTGCTTCTTTGAATCAAAAACTTTTAATTGTAATTGCTTCAATTGGATTATTGATTGTCTTTATAATATTTACAGAAGTATCCAAGAAACTTTTTTACAAAAAATATCCTGATGCAATTTAATTTCCAGATTTTTGTTTTATAATTTTTTAAAGAAGCCAGGGTAGCTCAGTGGCAGAGCACCGCTCTGGTAATGCGGGGGTCGCGGGTTCGAATCCCGTCCCTGGCTCATAAATGAATAAAAAGGCACTTACTTTTGTAGAGATTTTAGTAATATTAGGTATTTTAGCATTTTTACTATCATCTTTGTTTATTTTTTTAAATCCTACCTTAATTTTTAGAAAAACTAGAGATAATGTACGTTACTCGGATTTGTTAAATTTCGTTTATTTATTAAATTTAGCTTATAAAGAATTAGGCTTTAAAAAAGTTTTTGTGGAGAATCCTTCTAATATGATAAATAAAATTTATGTAAGTCTTCCTACAGAAAAATGTAGTAATATAGAACCACCTTTAGGCAAAACCCTCGTTTGTTCAACAAAACCTAATGATCTTACAAATGCTTGGCTTCCAATTAACTTCCCTAAACTTTTATATTTAAGAACAATCAAAGTAGATCCCTTAAATTATCCTCCATTTTTTTATACTTTTGAATTAACTGATCCTGTTAAATTGTCATATATTCTAACAGCTAAACTAGAAACAACAAATGAATATTTAATTATTAAAGGAGAATTAGGTGGAGGATATATACAAGAAACTACTTCAACATTAGTATATAAACCAGGTTTTGGTGGAACAACTGAAAGTGGAACAACTGAAAGTGGAACAACTGAAAGTGGAACAACTGAAAGTGGAACAACTGAAAGTGGAACAACTGAAAGTGGAACAACTGAAAGTGGAACAACTGAAAGTGGTGGAGGAAATATTATGGTAGGTTGGGACCCAAGCTCAGGTGCTACCTCTTACAAATTAGATTTAGCTTATGATTCAAATTTCCTTTCTTTGGTTTACTCTAATATATCAACTAATAACACTATTTATAATTTTTCAAATCTTTCATCATCAACTACCTATCATGTTAGAGTGAAGGCAATTAATAACTATGGAGAAAGTAGTTATTCTTATTTATATAATATTTCTACATATGGCCAAATTAGTTATGATTCTTTTGTTAAGGGATCCACAAATATAGAAGGTAATCTTATTTCTAATGTATTTTTTGATCCTTTAAATTCTGTAATTAAGATTTTTACTTATGGTAGAATAGAGGAAACGGAGGCCTATTCTGCATTTTTATCAACAGATTTGAACGGAAATATTATAAATTCTTATGTTTTAGATGGAACTTCTCAAGATATTTTTAAGTATCCTTTATATTACTTTACTACAGGAATATTAGATCAAAATAACTATGAATTAGCCGGAGTTATTGGAAAATATGCTACAACTACTATTAATCCTATTGGTAGATACTGGCTTGCAAACATTATTCTAGGAAAATTTGATGCTAATTTAAATTCTCTATGGTCTAAATCAATAGGCAAAGGCATAAGTGGTACTTATTATCCAATTTATTGCGAATTTGAAGGTGAAAGACAAATTTGTGGTTATAGTCCTGAATCCTTTGATACTATTTATAATGAAGAAGTGAAAAAAATCATCAAAACATCAGACGGTATATTACTAATAGGGCGGTTAGAAGTTAGTACACACTGGCCCTTAAAAGACCCTCCTCAGTCTAAAGGATATGGTTATCCTTTAATAATAAAAACTGACTCAAGTGGGGTTCCAATATATGCAAAAATTATTAAAATTCCGGGATACGAAGAAGCAAATTACGGCTATCTCGAATTTAATGATGGAGTAAAAGTGGGAGATTTTTACTATTTAGTAGGAACTTTTGCAAATACAACAACTACAACCCATCCTTATCCATTCCATGCTCGTGATGTGATGTTAGCAAAAATGGATGAACAAGGAAATATAGATTGGTTAAAATTTTATCAAATTTCAGAAGGAGCCGATTTAGGCAATAGAATAATACAAATGTTAGATGGTAATTTATTGATTACAGGCACAAACGGCTTTCAGGGCACTTATGATCCTTTCCTTCTTGAGGTGGATTTAAATGGAAATATAATAAAAGCAGTAGTAGTAACTCCTGCAACCCAAGGAGTTATAAACGGAGGAGAAGGAGGTCATGATTTAATTATTACTTCAGATAATAATTACGCTATGATAGCCGGAGGAGCTAGTGGAGCGGTAGTTTTTGGTAAATTTAATTCTAATCTTCTTCCTCTAAATACTGCAGTATTTAGAGTAGGCGAAGATCAATGGGTAACTAGGCTTATTGAAGTGAATCATAGAATTTATGTAATTGGAGAATTTAATAATGCAGCACCATTTGAATGTGTAATAGGACCATCTGGGACTATCGGAATATTTATGGCTAAATTAAATCAAGAAAATTATTTATCTGGTTGTGGTTGTTCAGGAACCTCTACAATTGTTAGCGATATTACTAATCAAATTTTGACCTATACAAAGACTTACGAAGTATTAGATTATAAATATCCAGATGAACCAATGTACAGCGATTTTTCTCTTCGAACGTGGCAAACTAATTCTTACGTAACTTCTACACAATATTGCCCTTATAATTATGGTGGTAATGGTAAAATTAAAATTACTAAAACTCCTTACGCTATTAAACCTTATATTTTTAATAGATTTTTAGATATTTTCAGCAAATTACTTTTAGTTAATGGTATAAAGTATTTATTTGCCAATTTGGGGAGTTTCTTAAAATATTAAATTTAGTTGAAATGTAACCTCTTTATATTTTATAATTTTTATAAATAAATGAAAACAAGTATTTATCAAACATTAGATGACCTATTAAGTGATTTGACAGAAAGAGAAAATGATATTATTAAAAGAAGATTTGGAATTGGTTATGAACCACATTCTTTAGAAAAAATAGGTAATCATTATGGAATAACAAGAGAAAGGGTTAGACAAATAGAAGAAAGAATTTTGGAAAGATTAAAAGAAAAAATAGAAAGAAATAAATTTTTGCAATCAGAATTTTTAGAAATTTTAAATGAAATTTTAGGGAAGTTAAAACTTAAAAGAGAAAAATATACATTCGAAAAATTCCAAAGTAATTTCGGCTTAGATACAACGGAATTAAGAATTATTAGATTTTTTTATATATTACACCCACAAATATATTATCATAAAGAAACAAAAGAATTCCATCCGTTTTTAAGTACTTATCAAGAAATTTTTGAAAAAGGGAAAACAATTATTAATCATTTTAAAAAATTATTAATTAAAAAATGGAGAAAAACTTGGAGCGAACAAGAAATTTTAGATCTTCTTTCCTATGAAATTAAAAATCATTTTGGTATCGAACCAGATGTAGATGATATTTACGATCTTTTAAAGATTTATAAATTTATAAGAAAAAATCCTTTAGGAGAAATAGGACATATTTTAAATAATAAAGTAGCCCCTACTTCTTTAAAAGATAAAATTAAAATAATTTTCGAATTAGAAAAAAGGCCACTTCATTTTACAGAAATTTATCAAAAATTAAAAGAACTTAGTCAAATAGAAGATGAACTAATAGATTCAAAATGGAAAAGAGATTATACACCTCAATCTGTACACAATATTTTAGTAGCAAGTCCAGATTTTGTCTTATATGGCCGAGGAAAATATGTTCCTCGATATTGGGGTTATGAACCAGGTACTGCTTTAGATTTCATTAAAAGAATAGTTAAAAAGCATAAAGAAATTGATATGGATAAGCTATATGAAATTGTAAAAAAACATAAAGATATATCAAGGAATACTTTTTCAATCTATATTTATAAATATTTTAAAGTAAAAAATAAAAAAGTAAGGCTTTAAAAAAAATGATCTCTCTATTGAAATTTATTCTTGGTTATTTGTTTAGTGTATGGTGGTTAATTTTGCCATTGCTTGTTTGGTTTATTGTTAAAGAAAAACACTTAGTTACAGTAAGATATGCCTATAGGGGTAAACTAAAATGGATATTTCTTGAAATTAAAATTCCGCCTTATCTTAAAAAATCTCCTAAAGCGATGGAAGAAATTTTTTATGCTTTGCATGGAATTTTTAGAAGAGGTGATCCATGGGCTAGATTTATGATGGGCTTTACTCCTCCTTTTTATGTTTTTGAGATGGTTGGCCATAATGGTAAATTAAGATTTATTATAAGATGTTTAGAACAATATAAAGATTTTGTAGCAAGTAGAATCTATTCCCAGTATCCAGAAGCTTTAATTGAAGAAGTAGAAGATCCGTTAAAAGATTTGCCTTGGAAAATTCCTAATCCAACTTTTGATGTGATAGGCTGTGAATTTGTTTTTACAAAATTAGAAGATGATAAAAAAACACCCAAAGACTATTATCCTATAAAAACTTACGAAGTATGGGAGAAATTACCTGAAGAACAAAGAATAGATCCTATAAGTATATTGTCAGAAGGAGCAACATATTTGAGTAACAAAGAATGGTTAATAATTCAGATTATGGCTATGCCTGTTCCTGGGAATGATAAAGAATTTGGAAGAGAATGGGTTACAAGAGGTAAAAAAGAAGTTAATAAATTGATGGGGAGAAAAGAAAAGAAAGAACCTTCTCCTTTCGATTATATTATTGAGTTTGTTAAAAATCTATTTTTAGCTGCAGCTGGTCAACAAATTGAATGGAAAGTAGGAAAAGAGGAAGAGAAAAAAGAAGCAGAGAAAGATTTAATGAAACTAACTCCAGGAGAAAGAGAAATTATTGAAGGAATAGAGAGAAAAATTTCAAAACCAGGATATTGGTGTGTGGTGAGATTCTGTTATGTAGCTTCTAAAGATGTGTTCTCTGCAAATAGAGATAAAAATGTGGGTTTAGTAATGGGAACATTTAGGGTTTTTGAAAGACAGGATATGAATGGATTGGTTAGAGATACAAAGACTATTCCATCTATTGATAGACCTTTAACTTACTTTAAATCACTTTATGATGAAAAAATATTTTATAGAAAAAGATTAATTTGGGCATATACTAAAGGAAGATGGAATACTGATTATGACGAAAACCGTTTAGTTTTAAACACAGAAGAATTAGCTTCTTTATTCCATGTACCTATTGAAGTCGTACCTCCATATGGATTAGAAATTACTCCTACAAGATATATTCCGCCTTCTCCTGAAGTACCAGAAATTTAAAAGGCAGGCAATAAGCCTGCCTTTTTACTATTATTTTAATTTTTATGAAATTTTACTTTTGATATATTCTACCGCATCCTTAACTGTTTTTAATTTTAGGACATCATCGTCTGATATAGTAATATTAAATTCATCTTCTATAGCCATAACAATTTCTACAATATCTAATGAATCTAATTTAAGGTCTAACTCAAAATCTGAATCTAATGTAATTTCTTCTTTCTTAACTTTAGTCTTTGTAGCTATAATAGTTGCTAATTTTTCAAATACAACATCGTCTTGCACGATACTTCACCTCCTTAAAGGGTTCCATAATTTATTATAAAATAATTTCTATATATCTTTCAAACTACCTTTAGGCTCGCCTACTAATCTTTCAAATTGTTTTTTCTCTAATGTTTCTCTTTTTATTAATGCTTTAGCAACTTTATCTAATTTATCTCTTTTTATTTCTAAAACTTTCTTAGCTCTTTCTAGGGCCTCCTGCAATATTCTTTGAACTTCTTTGTCTATTTCTTCTGCAGTTTTTTCAGAGTAATCTTTTTCAATTAAAAATTCTTTATACCCATAAATAATTTCTTGTTTTCTACCTAAACTAATAGGTCCAAATTTTTCTGACATTCCATAAGTAGTAACTAATTCTCTTGCCATATCTGTAGCTACACGAAGATCAGAACTTGCACCTGTACTTATATCATTAAATACAATTAGCTCAGAAGCATAACCACCTAAGGCAGCGGCGATTTCATCTAGAAATTCTTTTTTAAACAAAAAAGATCTTTCTTCTATAGGCGTTTTCAAAGTATAACCTCCAGCTCTAGCTCTTGCTATTATAGAGATTTTTTGAACTGGAGAAGCATAAGGAAGATAATGAGCCACAATAGCATGTCCAGCTTCATGATATGCAGCCACCATTTTTTCTTTTTTAGAGTAAACCTTAGATTTTCTTTCTGGTCCTAACATTACTTTTTCTATAGCTTCTATTAAATCTTCTTGTTCAATTTGGGTTTTATTTTTCCTAGCTGCAATAATAGCTGCCTCGTTGCATAGATTAGCAATATCTGCTCCAGAAAATCCTGGAGTTCTTTCAGCTATCTCTTTTAAATTTACTTCACCTACTTTTTTATTTCTTAAATGTATTTTTAAAATTTCTTCTCTTTCAGTAACCGTTGGTAAATCTAAGTAAATTTTTCTATCAAATCTACCAGGCCTTAACAAAGCTGGATCTAGAACATCAGGTCTATTGGTAGCAGCTATAACAACTAATGGAATTTCTTTTTCAAAACCATCCATTTCTGCTAATAGCTGATTTAAAGTTTGTTCTCTTTCTTCATGAGCTCCAGTAAGACCAATACCTCTTATTCTTCCTATTGAATCTATTTCATCAATAAACAAAATAGAAGGTGCAAATTTTTTAGCAACAGCAAAAGCATCTCTTATTCTACTTGCTCCTACACCAACAAAAAGTTCAATAAATTCTGACCCAGAAATATAGAAAAATGGAACACCAGCAGTATAGGCTGTTGCTTTTGCCAATAATGTCTTTCCTGTTCCAGGTGGCCCTACTAACAAAACTCCCTTAGGAACCCTAGCTCCTAAAGATAAAAACTTTTGTGGATTTTTTAAAAACTCTATTACTTCTTTTAATTCTTCTTTTGCCTCTTTCAAACCTGCAACATCATCAAACGTAATCTTTTCTTTCCGTGGATCATACATTTTGACGCTTGATTTAGAAAAAGAAAATATCTGTCCTGCTCCTTTCTGCGCTTGTGAGAACATATACCAAAATATTGCAATAATAACAATTACTGGCAAAAGATTTATAATTAGAGCTAAAATAATTTCTTGGGTAGTTTTATTTTGTGAAGTTATCTCAATCTTTTGTAATTTCTCTTGAGGTATATTTAAATCTTTAGCAATTTGCCAAAAAGTAACTCCGGACTCTTTGTTTGTTTTAATAATATCACCCGTTATAGTTTCTGCGATTATAAAATTATCATATACCAAAATTCTTTTTAATTGGTCCTTCTCGATTAGATTTTTAAATTCATATAAAGAAACAACCTTCAAATTTTTATAGCTTACATAAGATGAGATTAAAATGATAAACAAAATTATACCTGTTAAAATAAAGATAAGATTTAATAGTTGGTTGCTTGATTTCATTTTTTAATAGTTAATATAAGTTTTTTGTTGTCAGGATCTAATTGGTCAATTACAAATGTATATTCTTTATCTTTTTCTAAATTTTCAAAATCTTCTAAAACAACACCTTTTACTCCCTCAATATCTACAACAGCAAAAAATTCGGAAATTTCAGAAACTCTTCCTTTAACCACATCTCCAACCTTATATTTTTTAGATAAACTAACCCAAGGATCTTCTGTTAAGTCTTTTAGAGAAAGATTAACTCTATCTGCTTCAATTTTTATTATCTTAGCGATTATTTTATCTCCTTTCTTAAAAACTTCTTCCAAGTTTTTATACTTTTCTGGTATTTCATTAATATGAATTAATCCATCAATATGAGGATTATTATGAAATCTTACAAAAATACCAAATTTACTTGTACCTAAAACCTCAACTTCCTTTAACTCACCAACTTTAAATTGGCTTAAAACTTTTTGGTACTCTTCAAGATAAGCTGCTTTCTCAGATAAAATTAATTTTTGAGTAGCTGGATCAACATTAATTATTCTTAATTTTAATTTTTTACCAAGAAATTGTTGAAGATGTTCAGCAATTTTCTTTTTATCAAATTCTCCAATCCTAGGATAATGCTCAGGTGTCAATTGTGATAACGGAACAAAACCTCTTAATCCATTAAAATCAACAATAAGCCCTCCTTTATTAATTTCTATAACCTCCAATTCTAAAATTTTTCTTTCACTCATAGCTTCTTTAGCTTTTAGCCATGTACTTATATACTCTATATCCTGCAATTCTAATTCAAAATTACCATATCCATCATCAAAACCTATAATTTTAACTACAACTTCATCACCTTCTTTAATTTTGCTAATTAAGTTCTTCGCTTTCATATATTCAATTCCATAAACTCTACCTACACCTAAATAAGGTAATTCTACATATATTTCCCTAGCTCTTTTTTTGATTACAAAACCATTCATAATATCTCCAATATTTACATTTCTGATCTTTCCTTTGATTGGTATTCTCTTATCTATTTGTGTGGTCATTAAGAATATTATATAATTTTTAAAATGGAAATCAAAAAAACCGACGAAGGGATAGAAATAAAATTAACTAATTTGAAAATTGCTTTTGAAGATTTAAAATCAAAAACAGCAGATATTAAAATTTTATCAAAAATTACACCAAATATCAATGAAGCTAATATTATTAATCTACCTGGTGAATATGAAATAAAAGGGATATTTTTTAGGGGGTATCAGAATCAGGAAAATATAATATTTGTTTTCGGCAATAGAGAGACAAAAGTTTTATATGCTACAACTGAGCCTGCAGATAATATTCAAAAAAATATCAAGGAGGAATTTGATGAAACAATAGATATAGGAATTTTTAAAAATATAAAGAATTGGCAAAAATTAAAAAATGATTTAAAATTAAAAGTGGCAATTTTAATAGGTAAGGTCGAAAATTTTAAAGGAGAAAAAGTTAAAGATTTAAAATTAAATATTAAAAAATTAGAAGAAAAGGATTATCTTTTAATATAAAATGGATCAAGATCAATTTGAAGAAATAAAGAAAAAATGGAGAGCGTATAAATATGCTATAGGAGTTTTTGTGATAATAATGTTTTTGTGGTGGTTTCAAGGAGGTCATATTATACCTGTTTTAGGATTAAAACCTTCTCCAGCTGAATTAATTGTGGTTTCAACTGCTAATGCTTTTAAAACAGGATTAGCTACTATTTTCAATGCAATTCTAAATCTCTTTAGATAATCTTAAATATGAAAGAAAAAATTAAAATAAGTGAAATTACTAGTGAGCTTAGATCTTCTTATTTAGATTATGCTTTGAGTGTTATTATTTCTAGAGCCTTACCTGATGTTAGAGATGGATTAAAACCGGTACAGAGAAGAATTTTATATGTAATGAAAGAATTAGGATTATGGCCTAACGAGAAATTTACTAAATGTGCAAATATTGTTGGAAATACTATAGCACGATATCATCCTCATGGTGATCAAGCAGTTTATGAAGCCTTAGTAAGGTTAGCTCAAGATTTTTCAATGAGATATCCATTAGTAATCGGCCAAGGAAACTTTGGCTCGATTGATGGTGATCCACCTGCAGCTTATAGATATACTGAAGCTAAATTATCTCCAGCTGCTGTTGAAATGTTAGCTGACATTGAAAAAGAGTGTGTTGATTTTAGACCTAACTATGATAACACCAGAAAAGAGCCGGTAGTTTTACCAGCTAAAATCCCTCAGTTAGTTTTAAATGGAAGTTTAGGTATTGCTGTAGGTATGGCTACTAATATTCCTCCACATAATTTAATTGAAGTTTGCGAAGCAGTTAAAAAGTTAATAGAGAATCCAGATTTGAGCATTAAAGATTTATTAGAAATTATCAAAGGTCCTGATTTTCCTACAGGAGGCGTAGTTTTTGGTAAAAAATCTTTATTGGAAGCTTATAAAACTGGCAGAGGAGGAATTGTTATTAGAGGTAAACTAAAAATAGAAGAAACAAAAAGAGGTGCTAAAAGAATAGTTATTACTGAAATTCCTTGGCAAGTTAATAAAGCTGAACTTGTCCAACAAATAGCTAATTTAAGTTTAAACAAAGTAATCCCTGAAATAAAAGAAATTAGAGACGAATCTAATAAGGAAGGAATTAGGGTAGTAATTGAAGTTTCTGAAAGAGATGAAAATGTTATTAAAAATATCATTGAAAAAATTTATAGATTAACAGATCTTCAAAAAAATTATTACTTTAACTTTATTGCTTTAGAAGAAGGTATTCAACCTAAACTTTTTAATCTAAAAGAACTAATTTTAAGTTGGATAAATCATCGAAGAGAAGTTATTCGAAGAAGAACCAAGTATGATTTAGAAAAAACTAAAGAACGAATAGAAATTTTAGAAGGCCTTAAAAAAGCTTTGCAAGATATAGATGCAGTTATTAGAATTATTCGAAGATCACCAGACAGAGAAACAGCTAAGAAAAATTTAATGACTCGATTAAAAATAAACGAAAGACAAGCAGATGCTATTTTAGAAATGCCATTAAGAACTTTGACTTCATTAGAAACCAAAAGAATTATTGATGAACTTAATGAAAAATTAAAACTTAAAAAAGAATTAGAAACTATTTTGAAATATCCTAAGAAAATCGATGAGATTATTATTAAGGAAACAGAAGAAATAAGCAAAAAATATGGTGATAGAAGAAAAACAGAAATTCGAGAAGAAGAAATTCTCCCTGCTAAATTTGAAGAAGAAATTAAAGAAGAAGATGTGCTTTTGTTTATCAACCAAAAGAAATTTGTAAAAACTTATAAACTTGATACACCTTTAGAGAAAATTTTGAAAGATAAAGAAAATTTTGGTAAAGTTATTTTAACAAAAACTACAGAAAAGTTATTGGCTTATACTAGAAAGGGGAAAATTTATTCATTAAATGTTAGCGACTTTTATAATTCTCCAAAATATTTAGAAACTAATTTAATCATCGAAAAAGGAGACGAAATACTAGATGTGATTAGGCCAGTAGGTGCTAAAAACTTAATTATTTTTACTAAAAATGGTTTAGCTAAAAAAATTAAAGTTGAAGATGCTTTATCTGTTAAAAGAACGGGTGTTCAAGTAATAAAACTTAAAAACGATGATGAGGTCGTAAAAGTGCTTTTAGATGGTAATTATAATCTTTTCTTGCTTAGCTTAAATGGATTTGGTTTAGGTATTAAAAATGACTTACCAGTTCAAACAAGAGCAGGATCAGGTGTAAAAGTTATTAAACTACAAAACGATTCCTTATTCACTGCTTCTTCTTTAAATAAAAATTATGTTCTTACTATCTTTTTAAATGGTTACGCAAAGAAAATTTCTGTTAAAGAAATTAATATTCAAAAAAGAGGAGGGAAGGGAATTAAAATTTTCGAATTAAAAGAAAAATTTGGAGAATTAGTTTTTGCTGATTGTGTTAATGATGATGATACTTTAGTAATTATTAATGACAAATTGGAATTTGTTAAAATTAAAAATATTCCTGTAGTTAAAAGAATAAATCAACCAGTAAAAATAACTGATAAAATTACTAAAGCAGAAATTTTATAAAAAATGAACAAACAAGCTTTTAGTTTAATAGAAATTATAATAACTTTAGCTGTAGTTTCTATATTAATCGGAGTCATCGCTGCTACCATTAAAATCCCTGAAGCCTATAAAACCTTAAGAGATTTTCAAAGAGTTCAGAATTTATCTAATTTAAATAAAGCATTAGAATTAGTTTCAATTTCTGCAGAACAGTCTGGCATTAGTTTAACTAATAAATACAATAATTTAAAGCCTAACACTATTTATTTATCTTTGCCTATGAATTCAGCAACAACTAATTGCAAGGTAGATTACCCACAATTACCAGATGTTCCTGGCTATAGTTATTATTGTGCTCCTTCTTCAACATATATGAGTACTGATGGCTCAGGATGGATACCAATTAATTTTTCTGATTTTTCTTCTGTTGGTGTTGGTATACAAAAACTTCCTGTAGATCCTATAAATAATTCAATTTATTATTATTCTTTAACGATTGATAACAAAAACAATTTCGAATTAACTGCTGTTTTAGAAAGCTCTAAAAACATAGGTCCTGGCACTGTTTCTGAAAAAGACGGCGGTGACAATGCTTATGTTTTTGAAAAAGGTAATAACCTAACTTTGACTCCACAATCTTTTCAAGAAGACAGATTAGAGCAACCCGTAACATGTGTATGGAAATCTTATTATACAGGAGATAATGAAGACGGTAAGGGGATATTTGAGTTAAGTGATGGATATTTAATTTTTGGACATAATTGGGCTACGGTTCTTCCTAAAGATATTATCATTACTAAACTCAATAAAAATGGAGAAAAAGTTTGGATTAAAAGAATAAATGGTGGTGGAGATGAAATAATATACTCAGTAAAACAATTGACTGATGGGAATTTTTTGATAGTTGGTTCTACAAATATTAGCGGCAATAGAGATGTTTTGGTAATTAAACTTGACGCAAATGTTAATATTATATGGCAAAAAATTCTAGGAGGAAGCGATACTGACGAGGGTTTAGATTTTGTAGAAGATAGTAATAGAAATATTATCATTGTCGGCTATACAAGATCAGGAGGGTCTGGGGGAATGGATGGATTGATAATGAAATTAGATAGTAATGGAAATTTAATAACAGCTCATGCAATTGGTTCTACTAACGATGAAAAATTTGTTTCTATTGACAGAAAAGGTAGTGAATTAGTCGTAGCAGGAGAAACAACTTCTTGGGGAGCTAGTTGGCAGGATATATTTGTTGTGAAACTAACTGATTTATCTATTCAATGGGCTAATAGATATTATGCTAGTTCATGGTGGGATTATTCTTTTGTTGTGAGATTTGATAATGAAGGAAATATTCTAATTGGCGGAAGAAGCGGTAGAAATTATGAAGAGATTATTCTTAAGCTCGATCCTTTAGGTAATGTTATATACGGCGAACGAATTTTTCTAGGAATTGACAATAACGTAGCTATTTTTACTATGTATGTTTTACCAGACAATTCATTTGTTGTAGGAGGAAATATTTATGGCGGTCAAGGTTGGATTGGTAGAATTGCATCTGATGGCTCTCTTTTAATTTTAAAGAAATTGGCAGCTTTATATGATTATTCTGCTATTCATGACATCAAAAGATCATTGTCAGAACCAAGTTATTTAATTACTGGTATAGGTAGAGGAGATTGCACAGGTGCTTATGGCAATTTATGGTTTATTAAAACAGATAAAAATTTCAACATTAAACCATACGACACTGCTTGCGTAACGACGACACCATTTAGCTTAACTGGTAGAGCTACTACTACTGTTTTTGTTAATACAACAACTCCTAACCAAATTATCATCTCAGGTATTATAAATTCTACCTCTACCAATTTTACTATCAGTTCTTTTGATTATGTAGAAGCTACCTTAGGCAATACTTGTAAATAAATTATTTTAGTTTATAATTTTTAAGAAATGGCTACAAAAACAAGAAATTTAATTAGGTTAAAATGTACTGTTTGCAATAGGGCTAATTATTATATTTGGAAGAAAAAAGGTAGCGAGAAAAAGTTAGAATTGAATAAATTCTGTAAATGGTGTGCTAAACATACAAAACATAAAGAAAGTAGAAGATAAAAGTAAAAGGACTGGAGAAGATCCAGCCCCTTAATCTATTGTGAAGGCAGCTATTTTCCATTCTTTACTTTTTACTTTCCTTTCAATTTCTTCCCATAATATACTCCCATTTTTATTATTTTTTAAATCTTCAATATTTGCATATTTATCATCTAATTTCTGAATTTTATACACTTTATAATTTTCAGCTACTACCCATATAATTGCCCTTCCTTTTTTGCAAAAATACAACAAATAGTACATTTCCATAATTTCACCTCCTTTTAGATTACCATTTTTATTTTAATTAATTTTATTTAAAAATCAAGCCGGGCAAAAACCCGACCTTTGCATTTTTAGTTTATCTCAGCTTTTTTATATTCAATTATTATCTTATCTTCTAATTCAACTAATCTAACATAAACTCCAGCATTTACTATATCATCTTCTAATCTAATCAAATCTTCTAATGTTGAATACGTCTTTCTCATAAATTCTATAATCTTTCCATTTAAAATTCCTCTTATACATCTTACTACAAAATCATTGCTCGCCCATTCTAAAAATTCTTCATCGTTCTCTATCTCATCATACAATATTTCCCAATCAATATCATTTTCCATTAATGCTATTAATATTTGATATGGTGTAACTCCTATTTCTTCTAATGTTTCTTTTATTATATTAATCTCGCCTATTAATTTATTATTTCTATACAACAAAATTTTCGGCACAGCAACCACCTCCTTGATAGATTTACTTAAAATAAAACAGGAATATTAGAAAGAAAACAAATAATATAAAGATGCAAAATATTATAAAATTCGCTATATAGTTCATTATTCTACGATAACCGTTAAAAACAGCTTCATCTATCTTTTTACTTATATTTTCTAAGTCCTTGCTTTTCTGAAACTCTAAGACAAACAATTCTTCTTTTATTCTATTTCTAAGATCCAATATAATTAAAGAAATTCTAACTTCTAACCAAAATATTCCTATAATGAATCCTATAACTAAACCAAATACACCCACCACAATTACTACCAGATTCATATTCTCACCTCCTTGAGGCTTGCTAACTTAATTATAAAATATTATTTTTAAAAAATTTAAAAAGCCATATTTGACATTCATAAAATTTTTTAATATAATTTATACGACATAACTTCAAGGAGGTGAAAATATATGATTGGTAGCTTGAAATTTGGACATCCCGGTCATCCAAATTTGGACTGGGGTGTTCCAATGGATGTTATAACAAGATATTGGAAAATAAGAATATATTCTAAAGAAGAAGCTAAAAAAGAAATGAAAAATGTCGAAAAAGAGGATGTTGTAGGCTTTAAAAGAGAAGCATTCAACCAAGACTTATCAGAATATAAATACTTGAGAGGTTATATGATTGAAATTATTAAAGAAACAGAAGAATATATAGAAATAAAATTCTTATCCGAACTAAGATATAGATGGGGAGGAAGAAAATATTGGGGATTTATAGAGACAAAATCTTATTGCAAATTATGGATAAGTGGTAATGATATAGGATTAAAAGGACAATACTTTGTAGAACCATTAAATGAAATCTTAAAAGGATTAGAATTTACAATAATAGTAATAAAGACCAATATATGGGGATTACCAATAGAAGAAAAAGAATATAAATACGATGAATTATTAGAAAAAATAAAAAGAAGGGAAGAAGTGTAAAAACATCAATCAAAAAATCAAGGCCCCATTAATAAGGGGCCTATTATTTATGATTTTTATAACTTTATTTCATATTTAACAATTCTAATTCTTTTAATAATTCTATAACAACAAGTTCTACAATTTTTTCTGCAAAATCTTCGAATTTTTCAACCTCCTTTATTTGAGTTTGTATTTTTTCATCCGCTTTTATTTCGGGGTCTTTTTCAATACGATCCATAAATAATTTTTCAACAGAATATATAATTAAGTATGTTAAAATCAAATAAATCTGTAAGTAGATTTCTTTTGCCTTTATAGGATTTTCGCTTTTTTTAAGATCTTTCATCAATTTATCCAGTTGTTTTTCATAGTATTCGCCAATTAACTCATCTATTTCGCTCGTAATATTTATTATTCCTGGTATTACAACATTTTCTAGCTTCCTATCTGGCTCTGGAAGCCCGTATATACAACCTTTTATAATCAAACTTAATGCAAATAATCCATCTAAAGCTTCAGCATATTTCTTATCAGGAAACCTTTCTGTCACTAATTCATAAGTCCTTCTATATAATGATATTTTTCTAAGCTTATACTAACTATTAAATTTATTCTATTTACATAATCTGTCGCAGATTGTGACATTTTAATTAGCTCTTTTTCCATCTTTCGTCCCTCCTTTTAGAGATGCTAATTTAATTTTACTATTAAATTAAAATAATGCCAAATTTTTTGATTAATTTATGCATTCTACCTGCTTATAAAGATCATTAAAAATTTCTAAAAATTTTAAGCTTTCTAAAAAACAAAAAGGAGGCAAAATTTGCCTCCCTATATTCCTTTTCCGGTTACAGCCTCCCCTTCAACCACTGCCCCAACCACAATACAAAAAGAAACACCACCCCTCCTACCAACCCCGCTAGCCCAGCTTTTATAAGCTCCATAATTTTTCACCTCCTTTCTATAAAGATTTCCATTCTAATCATAACATAAACTACCTTTATTGTCAAATTTTTTCTAAAAATAAGCATTTTCCTTGATATTTGACAAAACATCGTGATTTTTGTATAATTAAATCGGAGGTGACCTAAAATGAGGATGATAATTATGACACTTGTTGTAACCCTCCTGGGCATCAGCCTTACATGCTGGGCCCAGGACCACAAATCTGGCGAGGGAATCAAAATCCCCGCTAGATTAGAGCGGGGAGGCAGTGAGCCTGATGCAGCTGCCTGGGATACTTTAGTTATCCCAGGCAGTGTCAAGAAAGCCCTCCAAGGCCCTAGGGGCTTCAGGGGCCCTAGGGGTCCCAAGGGTCCAAAGGGTGACCCCGGCCCTCAAGGCCCACCCGGACCGCCTGGTCCCCAAGGTCCACCCGGCCCTCAAGGTCCGCCGGGGGATCCCGCGCCGGGGATCCTTGCGGCTTTATTTCTCTCTGTATTTTTTTACTCTCTCTGGTTAATAACCAGAGAGAGATAATAGAGGAGGGGTGGAATTTTTAGGGGTGGATTATATCCACCCCTTTGTTTTTAAAAAACTATTTAAATTAGGTATTTTGTAGCACTTGACAAATCAAAATTCTTTGTTATAATTATAAATGGAAATCCTTAAAAAGGAGGTAAGAAAGACATGGAAATTTTGTACTTTCTGGCAGGGGTTGCGCTTGGAGCGGTTGTGGTGGCAATGGTGGCCTCGTTGTTCCGGAGGAGGAACGGCGACAGGCTCCCCCGGTGGTTTAGAGGGAGCCAGCCCCCTAGTGGTGACGGATTACTTCGCTACCGCGCCGGAGAGGATGAGGGAGGTTGTTGGATAGATCTTCAATGGGGGCAGGCCCAGGGCCAGCAAGCTCAACAGCAGCAAAACTAAATAGCAGAAGAGGTGGATAAAAAAAGGTAGCCTTTTGGCTACCTTATTTTTTTATAAAAAATTTTTAACAAATTTTTAAGTATATCTTTTATAATTTGTTTATAGAACAAAGGCCGGAATTAATTTAATTTTCAAATTATGAATCCAGAAGCACAACCAGAAATAAAAAGAGAAAGGGAGTTATTTTTTGAAAAATATGATGAAATACTTAGAAGAATAAGAGAAAGAGTAGCAAAGTTACAAAATTTAGGAATACCAGCTGAAGCACAAAGAATATATAGAACCTTTTATCATTTTATAGAAACAGGTTTTCAAGAAGGATATACTCCTGAAGATTATTTAGAAATAATGACACAAAACATTTGGGAAAATTATTTACAACAATTAACTGAAGAAGATAAAAAAAATGAAGTAAGGCAAATTTTAAATGAATTTTTTAAAGAAGTATCTAAAGCATTGATAAGAAAAAAAATTAACAATGAAAAAATTAAATCAGAGGATGTACAAACTATAGTAGAGGATTTTAAAAGTAAACATTCAACTTATGAGGAGTTTTTTAATAAGTTAGGAGAAGAGATAAATAGATTACTTGAAGATTTGAATGCTTTATATCAGGATCAAGAAAATATTTTTATTGACTATCTTAGAGAATTGGGAGAAAGAGGATTAATAGATGGAATTGATAGAAATATAATAAATGCTAATGCAGAAGCTTTAAGAAAATTTATACTTAAAAAGAGATATGAAATAGAGATAACTGAATTACCGATTTCGTTTGATGTTTCTGAAAACATAGAAGAGATAGAAAATACTTTGTATTTGCTTTCTTTAGTATCTGTTTCTCCAGATGAAATACCTGAAGATAAGAGGGAGCAATATTTGAGTGAATTAAGTAGATTATTAAGTGAAGACATAGGAAGTTTGGTAGGATTAAGTTCAAGTTCTGTAGGGATACCTGTTACTCCTAAAGATATATCACCAAAGACAAGACTAACAATGGTAATGCAAAAAGATCAACCTGCTTTAATAATCTATGACTTTGGGGAATTAGAGGAAATGACATTAACACCTAGTGTTGACTTTATAGGTAAAGTAGCAGAATCTTTAAAACAATTAATAGGGGAGATAAAAGAAATAAAGCCCGAGAATGCAGATAGAATTCTTAGAAACTTAGAAGAAAATCTTGATCATATAATTACTTTTATAGAAAGAGAAATTACACCTCCTACTGAAGAAGAAATTTTAAAATGGTTTGAGTTGAGACAAAAAAAGAAAAATGGTATTAAACTTACCCCTCAAGAAAAAAAGGAACTTAGAAGGTTGTATGGTATATTAAGGAGGCATTTAAACGAAACTGAAATTGCAAATTTATATAGTGATTTAGAAAATGCTGGTATTGGGGGTAGAAGTAAGGCAGTACAAAAATGGATAAATATAATAGAACAAAAAATATTAAGTAAAAATCCTGAAAAACTTAAAAAAGTTTTAGAACTACTAAAAAAATTGAAAGAAGGTAAAATTAAAGAAGCTAAAGAAGAAAAAGAGCCAGAAAAGAAAGCAGAAAAACTAAAAGAAATATTATCTACAACAAGCGATGTTCTTAAAATATTAGGAGGTTTAATATTAGCGGGAGGTTTACTCTGGATTGCATTTTTAGGATTTTTTGCTCCTCTTTGGTTAATTGAAAAGGTAAAGAAAGATGTGAAAATTTGATAAATGAAAGTATGGTTAATTTAATAGAAAGACAGCCTTATAAAGAGGGAGGAAGTGAAATAATAGGATTATATAACGAGATTAATGAAATGATAGATACTTTTTATTTCCCTTATGCTGAAACTTCTATTCAAGCACCTTCTACCTCTTCACATGTTTTTTGGATCTCTCCCCAAGAAAAACTGAGACGTATAGAAGAAAGCATAAAAGAACTTGAAAGAAAAACAAGAGGGAACCTTAATTTTAGTTACAAAATAGAAGAACTTCGACAAAAATTTCAAGAATTACAAAAAGAAATAGAAGAAGCTCCTATTCGCTTAAAAAAACAAATAGCTTATTATCAAGAAGTACAAAAAAGAAGATTAGAAAGAGGAGACTATTTTTATTTAGAATCTTGCAATGATTATTTAACCAAAGTTGAGATGCAAGAGATAATAGAAGGTAAAAGACCTTTATTTTATTATCATGGGACTAAATTGAAAACATTAGAATTCATTTTATTACAAGGAGGTTTAGTACCTCAAGCTAGAATTTTGTTGAAAGAAGCTGTTAAAAAATATAAAAAGGGTGAATTAACAAGAGAAGATTTACTACAGGAGTTCGAAAGATATAGAAGAGAAAAAGAAGAAAGCAAAAAGAAATTCAAAAGTTATGTAATTAGAGAAATAGAACTCAAAAATGCGCAAAAAGAAAAAATAAAGGAAATTATAAATCAATTTAGAGAAGAATTTAAGCAATTGCAAATAGGTCAAGATAAAGAAAAATTTGTTAAAGCTCAAAGATTGTTAGAAATTTTAAGTAAAGCAAATTTAAAGTTAGGGGGAACAGACTTTATTAATATTACCCTGTTAAAATCCCCAATACTTGAAATTACAATAACTGCAACTATATATCCACCCCAATTGAACACTCTTTTGCTTATCTATAGCGTCACTGATGCAATGATACGAAACAACCTGAGAGAAGAAGCAAAAAATTATATTGTAAGGTTTTTAGCCCCTTACTTAGATCCAGATTCAGCACTTTTTAAACTCTGTGATTTACTTGAAAGTTTAGGATTTAAAGAAGAAGCTTCGAATATCAGAAGTCTTTCAATTGAAAATGTTGAAAATATTGTTAAAAACCTTGAGTCAGTGGTAGAGGAAATTAAAAAAATAATAAAAGAAAGCTTAAAAAAATATATTAAAGAAGGGAAAAATTATAAAGATATTGATTTAGAAGAGGTAGATCAATTAGTTGATGAAATATTTGAAAGTTTAAGATTATATTTTTTACTTAATAATTATGAAACTATCTTCCCGGATTTAATTAAAATACAGGAAGAATTAAGATCACTATGGAGAGACTTTGATAAGTTCAAAGATAGAGATAAATGGTTTGTATATTTTGGAGCAGATGAACCATATATATCACGAGAAACATTTAAATCTATACTTAGATATACTTACGAAGAATTGATTTCACATAGTATTGATAAAGTAATTGGACAAAATCCTGGTATTATTTTAGAATTTAAGCCATCTATTTATAATCTAATTTTATGGGAAGAAATAGAAAAACCCCCTAAAGAACTTAGAAGAATTGAAGAAATAGGTTATGATGCAAGAAATCCCCAAAGAAAATTATATGCTACAACTATAGAATATTATGATGCACCAGAAAAATCACCCATACCTGCAGCTATTTCTGGTAAACTTACTTATGATTTAATTACAGATAAAAGTATTCCTTTATTTTATTTAAATAGGATTTATACTTCTTCTGAAAATGTTCCGATAGTAAAAGAATTATTAAGAAACTACGGCTTATGGAATATAGAAGTTTGTGTTTTTGAAGAGCAAGAAAGGCTTTATCAAAAAGCTCTTGAAAAGATTAATAAGGTTTTAGCCAATACTAACAATTAAATACACTATTAATAGTTTAAAACATTAATATTTATTTAAAAAAATATGATATAATTTTAATAGCCGGCATAGCTCAGCGGTAGAGCGGGCGCCTTGTAAGCGCCAGGTCGTGGGTTCGAATCCCACTGCCGGCTATGGAAAAATTAAAAGAAAATTGGAAAAGAATAATAGAAGAAAAAGAAGGATATTTTATCACTAAAATTTATAAAGAAGTTTATAAAGAAGAAGCAGAAAGATGTATTCATGAAGTGATTGAAATTTTGATTGCTAAAAATATAAACCTTGATGGTTATGGATTTTTATATGTTGAAGACCCTCAAACCCATGAATTTATAGTTCAAGTAATCCCTAAACCAGGAGAACAAGCTTATCGTTACAAAACTTCTACTAAAGAATTAATTGAAGTTGATTAATGAAAACAGGTGTAGCAACTTTTAGTTTGGATTCAGGTAAGTGTCCTAAGTGGTTGTTTGAACGGATGAAAAAACTTGCAGGAATTATGAGCGAAATTATTGTTGAAGAATTTGGCGTTGAAGAATTTTTGAGAAAATTAAGCGACCCTTATTGGTTTCAAGCATTTGGCTGTGCTTTAGCTTTTGACTGGAATTCTTCAGGATTGACAGTTACAACAACAGCAGCATTAAAAGCAGCATTAAAAGAAAGAAACTTAGGAATATATGTCTGCGGTGGTAAAGGAAAAACTTCAAGAAAAACTCCTGATGAAATTTTAATGTTGGGTGAAAAATTAGGTTTTGAACCTCAGCCTTATATAAATTATTCGAAATTGATTGCTAAAATAGATAATTCTTTGATTCAAGACGGATTTAATATTTATCATCATTGCTTCATAATTTCTGAAAAGGGCAGTTTTGCTGTTATTCAACAAGGTATGAATATTAGTTATGAATTAGCAAGAAGATATCATTGGTGGAGCGGAGCTTTAAAAGAAGATTTAACTTTAGAACCACATACAGGTATTGTTTCTAAAAAAATTTTTAAAAATGTATTAAATTTGACAGCAAAAGAAAGTTTAGAGAATAAAAAATTAATTGTTGAACTTATTAATTCACCTAAAGAACTTATAAAGGACTTAAATTATTTAAATAGACCTCAAAAAAGTTTATTTTTGCCTAATATAGAATTTAAATATCATCCTGTTTTAGAAGAAAAATTTGATCTTAAAAGATTGAAAAAAACAATTGAAAAGGCTAGTTTTTTAGAACCTGATACAATCGAAAAATTATTGTTAATCGAGGGAGTAGGACCAAAAACAATCAGGGCTTTATCATTAGTAGGTGAATTAATTTACCAAAAACCTGTTTCTAAGATAGATCCAGCACGATACACTTTTGCTCATGGCGGAAAAGATGGCACTCCTTATCCTGTTAACAGAAAAACATATGATGAAACAATAAAAATATTGGATAAAGCATTAAAGATTTGTAAACAAAATAAAATTTTTGTATAATTTTTTAAATCAATGAGTAAGATATTTAACAACATTATTAACATTATTATTACCGGCAAAGGCCGGTGATAATTTGTATTTGATTTTAAAATACAAGTTATCACCGGCCTAAGGCCGGTTTTTTTAATTTTGAACACTAAAAAGGAGGGAGGCAAAAATGCAGGAGATGTCAAGGACGTTTGCTATTATAGTAACAAATGGTAAATTAGAAGAACTAAAAGAATTGATTACTAAGAAAGGATATAATGTAGAAATTGGAGAATTAAATAGTATTGGAAGGATTAAGATTAGGTGTTTAATTGTTCAAAGTAAAAATATGAATAATTTAGAAGAATTAAAAAGATATGACGGAGTATTAGAAATTATTGACTTAAGTGTAGAATAGTATATAATATAAAGATGCAAGCTATAAAGTAATAATTTGTTAAAGATGGTGACCGGGTAGCTTAAGGAAAGCGACCTCTTAAACAGAGAGGTAGATCAGGGTTCAAATCCCTGCCCGGTCACCATTTTATATTTGTAATATGTCTGAAATTTTTTCGGATCAAACACTAACAGCTATGGGACTTATTACAAACTATTATTGTGTTAAATCTAAAATGGCCTAAATCATCTTTGAATGTATGTTACTACAGTTCAGCTTTATTGAGTTTTAAAACTAAAGGAATTATTTAAAGTTTAAATTTAAAAAATTTTGTTTAATGCTTTATAATAAAATCTAATGGAGAAGAATACTGTTTTTGTCAAAAATTTTTATATAGAAAAATCCGTAAATCTTCTTGAAAAAATTTTATTATTTTTTAAATTAAACTTGGATAACTTTTTGACTTTGATTTTGTATTTGGTAATATTATTTATTCTTTATTTTGTAAGCAAAAAAATCATCAGCAGGATAATAAAATTAAGTTTAAATCTAAAAAATGCTCCAGTTTCTCCTGATAGAATTTTAACACTTTCTTCTGTCTTTAATTCTATTTTGAAAATAATTTTTAGTTTTGTGTTTTTAGTTCTTATTTTAAAAGAATATAATATCAATATTATACATGTTCTAACTGGAGCAGGGGTTATTGGAGCAGCGATAGTTTATATTTTTCAAGGATTGATTCAAGATATAATAAAAGGATGGATATTAATATTCGAAGATCAAATGAGAAAAGGTGAATGGGTGAATATAAATAATACTTTTATTGGTAAAGTAATAGAATTTAACCTTAGGCATGTAGTTTTAAGAGATTTTGATAGAAATTTAATATTCATTCCTAATAGCCAAATAAATACAGTTTTTAATTTAAGTAGAGAACTGAAGCGCAATTTTATCAAAATAAAAATAAAAAGACCAGAAAATATAGATGAGTTTTTACAAAATTTTGAAAAATTTTTATCATCTCTTGAAACAGATAAAATTCAGAAATTAAAAATTCATAGCATAAATATAGGAGAAAATTTTTTAGAATTAACTATAATGTTTAGGTGTAAATTTGTTTTGAGAGACGAAATTTTCAATAAATTAAAATTAGAACTTTATAGAAATTATAAAGATTTATTAATTGAAATAACTTAAATGGAAATAGCAATTTTAGTAATAGGTCTACTCTATTCAATTATTCTTCATGAGTTAGCTCACGGTTATGTTGCAGAAAAATTAGGAGATTATACTCCAAGATATGCTGGAAGATTAACATTAAATCCCTTAGCTCATTTAGATCCTATAGGTTCTTTTCTCGTTCCTTTACTTACATATTTAGCTAGTGGATTTTTAATAGGTTGGGCAAAACCTGTACCAATCAATCCTTATAACTTTGAAAAACCTGATAGAGATATGGCTTTAGTAGCTATAGCTGGTCCATTAACCAATATTGTCATAGTTTTAATTTTAGCTAGCTTTTATAAAGTATTTTATTTTAATGGAATTTTATTAGAACCAATTTTACCTCTTATAAGATTGAATTTATTATTAGCTGTTTTCAATTTAATACCTATTCCTCCCTTAGATGGTTCCCGTGTATTTTTGAGAAATTTAGATCCACAAACGATGATATTTTTAGAACAATTTGGTTTTATATTCATTTTTCTTTTTATTTATATTGCCTTTCCATTTTTAAATTCGATTGTTAACTTTCTATTTAATTTGCTAATTTAATTTTTACAATCTAATTAAATTATTTTTAACTTTCACTATAAGAACATATGTTCAAATAGTACGAATAATGTACTATAAAGACATATGTACTAATAGTCTAACGATAAATTTTTAAAATTAGAAAAGGGGTTTTGATTTGAATTTAATTTAAATTTAGGTAAAATTAATAAGAAATGAAAATTAAGTTTTGTGGAGGGACAGAAGAAGTAACAGGAGCAAATTATTTAATAGAAAGTAAGGGAACTAAATTTTTAATCGATTGTGGTTTAATACAAAAAGAAAACATATGTGAGTTAGAGAATTTTGAAAATTTTCCTTATGATCCTAAAGAAATTTCTTTTGTTTTAATTACTCATGCTCATTTAGATCATATTGGTAGGTTGCCCAAATTAATTTACGAAGGTTTTAAAGGCGAAATAATTAGTACCTTGCCTACCAAAGATTTAGCTAAAGAAATTTTATTAGATGCTAATAAAGTAATTAATGAAAAATGCGGCGGAATGCATTCTGAAGTTGAAAAAATATATAATGAAGAAAATATAGAAAAGATTTTTGAAAAATGGAGAACTATTGATTATCATAAAACTTTAGAAAATAATGGTTTGAAAATTGAATTTTTTGATGCGGGTCACATTTTGGGTTCTGCTTTTATTAAATTAGAAGAGGAAGGTAAAAGAATAGTTTTTAGTGGTGATTTAGGGAATATAGATCCAATTTTAAAACCATGTGAAGACTTACCTGAAACTGATTTTTTGATTTTAGAATCTACTTATGGTGATAGATTGCATGAAAATTTAGAAAACAGAAAAGAAATTTTAGAAGATATCATTGAAGAAACCTTAAAAGAAAATAGAACTTTAATTATTCCTGCTTTTGCTCTTGAAAGGAGCCAAGAAATTTTATATGATATTGTTGATTTAATTGAAAATAAGAAAGTGCCAGAAATAAAAATATTTTTAGACAGTCCTTTAGCTATAAGAATTTTTAGAATTTATGATAAATATACAGAATATTTTAATGAATCAGCAAAGAAATTTTTTATTCATAGAGATTTAGAAGATTTAGATTATGTAGAAATTATTCATAAAGAAGAAGATTTTAGACGAATCGTTAATTACCCAAAAGCCAAAATTATTATTTCAAGCTCAGGGATGTTGCAAGGAGGACGAATTGTTAATATTTTGAAATATTTTATCGAAGAAGAATCTACAACTATTCTTTTTGTAGGTTATCAAGCAGAAGGTTCATTGGGACGAAAAATTTTAGAAGGAGAAAAGGAGATATATTTAGATGGCAAAAAATATTCAGTTAAAGCCAAAATAGAAAAAATTTTAACCTATTCTGGGCATAAAGATCAAAGAGCTCTAATTGACTGGATTTTCCCAGGAAGATTTAAAATTAAAAAAATATTTTTGGTTCAGGGCGAAGAAAAAGCAAAAACTATTTTAAAATCTAAAATAGAAGATTATTTAGGTATAAAAGTTGAAATTCCAACAAAAAATCAGGAAATAGTTTTATAATTATTTAATGTTTTTAAAACCTAAGGCAATAATTCAAGAACTAAGCTCAAATTTTTTTATAAAAAATGGCGATAAGATTGCTGAATTTGGTTGTGGAAGTGGCTATTTTACTTCTCTATTAGCAGAAAAAGTAGGACCAGAAGGAAGAATTTTTGCTATTGATATTTTGGAAGATGCTATTAATGAGACAAAAGAATTAATCGAGCTTTTAGGATTTAATAATGTAGTTTTTCATCAAGGAAATGTTAAAAATCTACCTTATGAAGATAATTTTTTCGATGTAGTTTTTATAAGTCAAATTTTATTTCAGAATGAAGATTATGAAAAAATTTTAGATGAAGGATTGAGGATTTTAAAACCAGGCGGGTACATGATTGTTTTAGAACCAGCTAAAAAGTTACCATTTTTATACGGTACACCAGTAAGCTTAGAAAGCATTAGATCCTATTTTCAGATTAAAAATTTAAAAATTGAATTTCAAAAACTTATAGGAGATAATTATTATTTAATAGTGGTTAAAAAATAAAATGGATGAGATCATAGAAAGGATCAAGACTAATAGGATTGCTCAAATATTTATAGGAATTATAATTTTATTCATAATTGGCAGCATCTGGTATTTAAATAAAATATTATCAAAACAAAAAAAGGAAGTATTGCCTTGTTATAATCAAACCATCACAATTTTATCACCTTTTACTTCTACAGATGTAACAGAACTTAATGCTCATGCAAGTAAATATTGTCTTAAATTAACATTCGAACAAAGAGATTTAGACTACATCAAAAACAATCTTTTAAAAGATATTGCTCAAGGAAATATACCAGATATTGTTTTTGTTGACTCGGATTTTTTGTTGGAAAATTTAAATATTTTTCAAGAATATAAAGGAAAAATTTTAAACATTGATGAATATCCGGAAAGCATAATAGAACCTTTAAATAACAAATTGATTGCTTATCCTCTTTATTTTGACGTTTTAGTTACTTTTGCTAATAGAGAATATTTAAATAATGCAGGTTTATTATCAGCACCTAAAACATTTGAGGAACTTAAAAATGTTTTACCTTCTTTGCGTATTTTAGATCCTTCTTATAATATTCAATTAGCTCCTATAGCCTTAGGCACAGCTAATAATATTGATAGATTATTTGAAATTTTTGTAACCATCCATAAAAACTTAAATGAAGATAAATATAAAGATATAAACAGTTTTTATAATACTCTAGATTTTTATACTCAATTTGCTAACAAATCTTCTCCATATTTTGCTTGGCAAGAATATCTTCCTAATTCTTTTGTAGCTTTTGCACAAGGTCAAGTAGCTTTAATATTTGGATTTTATTCAGACAAAGATAGAATTTTAGATATTAATAAAAGGATTAAATTAGAAATTTATCCATTTTTAAGATTTGCTGGAAAAACTAAAAGTTATAATTATATAAAAACCTACTTTTTTGCGGTACCTAAACAAGGAAAACATAAATATGCTTGGATGGTTTTAGAATTTTTTGATAAATATTACGAAAAGTTTATAAGCAAAAAAGATTTATTACCTATTAAAAAAGCTTTAATTGAAAAAGTTGATAAAAATAAAAAAGAAATTGTCAAAGACTTGTTGATTGGTGATTATTTTTATGAATTTAATCGAGAATATTTCGAAAATGCTATTAAAGTTGACATTCAAAATTGGTTAAGTGATAAAGAAAATGTAAAAAGACTTATTAGTATAGAGCAAATTAGAAGATTTTTCAAAAAATGAATAAAGTATTTTTGAATATTTTAATCATAACAATCTTAATAATAATTTTTGCAAATATAACTTTTGCACAAGATAATAATACACAAAACACTAATCAAGGTGTTATTCCTATAGTAACTAAGGAGTGTAAATGGGGGTACACTTGCAGCATTCAAGATTTTGTAGCCACAATCCAAAAAGCAATTAGAGCAATGTTAATTTTAGGATATTGGATAGCAGTAATTGTAGCTTTGATGGGAGCATTTATGACAATGTTAGGAGGATATAACAAAAATTGGTTAAATACTGGTAAAAAGATGATGATTGATGCTGTAACTACTTATATTATTTTACTTTTAGCTGGAGTCTTATTTGATTTATTATTAGATTTTCTAAAACCAGTAGTATATATTCCACAATGAAGAAGAAAATTTTAATCTCAATAATTTTAATTCTTTTAATTAATTTCAATAATTTTGTATTTTCTCAAGCAACACCGCCTGGTCCTTCTATTTCTCCTAAAAGCCCTGAAGCTTGGAAGTATTTTTATATTCAATTTAGACCTTTTGCTGATGTCTCTTGTGCTACAGGAGATACAGCTTTAGAAAAAATAACAAATTGTATAATTGCAGTAACAAAGGCGTTACAATATTTAGCAGTTATTTTGTTTGTTATAGCTTTAACTTATTCTGCAGGTCTTTTAGTTTTTAGTCCTTTTAAAAAAGATGCTATAGAAACTTCTAAAAAAATTATTATTTGGTCAATAATTGGCTTTATAATTTTATTTACAGCCGAACAAATTATGAAAGCAATACAATGGCTAGGAAGGTAGGGATAATAATAGGCGGAATATTAGCAATAATATTTTGGATAAATATAGCTAATCCTCAAGGCTGGGAGCGCGTTGAACTTATTAATAACCTTATTTCAAAAAAGGAAGCAGAAATTAATAAAAAATTAAACTTTAGAATTATCCTAGGGGGTTGTAATGTAGCCGCTTCTAGTAATACTGCCGTAGATGAAATGGAAAGATTAATTACAGCCTGGTTAATAGGTCCTTTTGTTGCTACTATTAATTGTAAAAACCTTTCTGATTTAGCAGCTTTAGAACAGAAAGTAAAAGATAATTTAAAAAGCAGATGGAATTTTTTAAACGACTACATTGCTGCATTCAAATCAGATGTAAGAGATATACTTGATGTAGCGTACTCATTATTTAACCCTAATTATAAATCTGATATTCAATTTTCTACTGAAAAATATTTTACAAAAGAGGAGGGATTTATCAATGCTATGGCTCGAAATCACGCATATTTAATGCTTCTTAAAGCATTAAGAGCTATTTTAGATGAAGCTCTAGGCAAAACTCCAGAAACCTTTAATGATGAAGATATAAATAAACTAGTCGAAATATACAAAAAAAGTATCGATGTAGATAATTTAAAAAATAAGTTACAACAAGATCCTGCCTTAAAAAGATGTGCTGAGGAATTATCTAAGCAAGCTCACAATTTAGGGTTTGAATTAACTTCTGTGGATATGACAGTAGATCATTTAATGAACCAGGTTTATAAAACATTATTAAGTTATTGGCCTCAGAATATTGACTATAAACTACTTCTAAAAATATTAGATAATGTTACAGCAAGTTTTTCTTCTCAAATTACCCAATCATTAATTAAAAAAGAAAATCAAAACGCTATTTTAAGAACCGGACATAATCTTACAAATTTTTTAGAAAATCCCAATTTAGATCAATGTAAAAATGTGATTGAAAATTTTAAAGATCAAAGAGAGATTCTTGCAAAAAATGCAGAAAAAGTAGGAGAAATATTAAGTATTGCAGTTAAGCCTGCAGAAATTACAGTTGAAGCTAGAGAGGTACCTATTGCAGTTTTACCACCTAAAATATTTGGAGGAGAGCATAAAGGGGCAGAGAGTTTAGCTGAAATTACTCCAGAAAGGATATTTAATGAAATTAGAGATTTTCTTTTTAAATTAGCACCAACTTTGTTTATTTTACTTTTAGTAGTTGGAGCAATATTTTATCTTATTTCTCCTATTAATCTACAAAATATTCAAACAGGCTCAGAATATATTAAATGGGCAATTATAGGTTACTTCTTGCTTTTAGTTGTTACAGGAATTATCAGTGCAGTTAGAGTTATTTTCGGTGGTCCTTAATGATAGCTAATTTTCTATTTTTTCTTATCCTATTTTTCATTTTAGGAGTAATTTTTTATTATGTTAAAGAGATAATATTTTTAGCAATTTTAATTTTGGTATTATTGTTAATTAGCAAAGTAAAAATAAAATTTTTATTGTTTTTTGTTTTTAGTTTTCTTATTGGTTTTTATTATCCAATTTTTTATTCTTTAATATTCACTCAGCCTACAAATAACTTTATTACCATAGAAAGAGAATTATCGCCAAGTGAAAAATTTAAAAGATATTTAGTTTCTTATAAAAATGAAAAATTTATTCTTTATGCGCCTTTATATTTTAATCTTCATCCTAAATCAAAGTTATTAGGGGAATTTGAGATTGTTGAAAATAAAATTTTTATAAAAGAACTCAAAGCTATTAAAAGCTCTATCTACGAACCAATTTTTATTTTAAAAGATAAAATTAATCAACTAATAAGAAAAAATTATTCTCAAAATAGCAGTGAAATAATTTCAGGAATTTTGTATGGAGAAGAAATTAAAAATTTAGAATTAAGAAATAATTTAAAAAATACAGGACTTTTACATATAACTGCAATGTCTGGATATAATCTAACTATTCTTTCTAATATTACCTATTTTGCTTTATCTTCTTTGGCCCTATCTTCGCTTATAATAAATTTTGCTTCAATTATTTTTATTTTATTGTTTATAGTTTTTACAGGATTCCAATCTTCAGTAATTAGAGCAGGAATAATGACAATTGCTTTAATTTTATCAAAATTTATAGGAAGAATTCCGCTTACAAGAAATATTTTAATTTTTACAATTTTTTTGATAACTTTATTTTCTCCAAGTGCTTTAATTAATGATTTAGGTTTTCAACTTTCATTTTTAGCAACAATAGGAATTTTATATTTAAGTGGGCCTTTTGAAAAATTTTTTAAATCAAAGATAGTTGCAGAAACATTTGCAGCTCAAGTTATGGTTTTACCTCTAATTTGGTATAAATTTGGAGAATTTAATTTATTCTCTTTTTTAAATAATATTTTGCTTGTTCCTTTTATCCCATTTTTAATGATTTTAGGCTTTATCGCTTTAATTGTTGTATTTTTCTATCCATTAAACCAAATTTTAAATATTCCTTTTGAAATTTTTGCTAATTTGATTTCAGTTTTTGCTAATTTTCCTAAGATTTATACACCAATACCTTTTATTTTGGTTTTAATAATGTATTTTTATTTAGGTTATTTGATTTATAAAATTAATAAAGATGAAACAGTTGATTTTAATTTTGCTTTTAATTAATTTTTGTTTATCTTTTTTAATTTTAAATTTATTAAACAGAAGTTCATTTATAGTATTTTTAAATGTAGGGCAGGGAAGTAGTGTGTTAATTTATAATCCTAAATTGCAAATTTTATATGATGCAGGCCCCGAAGGATTTAAAATGATTTCTTCTTTAAATAAATTTATCCCTTTTTATGATAGAACAATAGATTTAGTAATATTATCTCATCCAGATAAAGACCATTATGGAGGAGCATTTGCTCTTTTAGAAAGATTTAATGTTAGATTGTTTATAATTTCTCCTTTTAATTCTGAAGAATCTGGTTATAGAGTACTTTTAGAAAAAATTAAAAAATTAAACATTCCTATAATAACCTTAAAAGCTGATGATGAAATTTATACAAATTATGAAAAAATTATAGTTTTGAATCCTGAAATCGGGAAATTTAAAACAGATAATCAAAATTCTTTAGTTTTAAAAATTGATAAGAATAATAAAAGTTTTTTATTAACAGGGGACATTGATCAGAAAGTTGAGAAATATTTAATCGAAAAATATGGCAAGTTAATTAATAGTGATTATATTTTAATTCCTCATCATGGCTCAAAATATTCATCAAGTTATGAATTTTTAAAAATTACTGGAAATATATTAGCTGTTATTCAAGTAGGTAAAAATAAATATGGGCATCCACACAAAGAGGTTCTTGAAAGATTAAAAAGTTTAAACAAAAAATATTGGAGAACAGACATTAATGGAGATTTAATAATAAGATAATTTGCTGCGGGGCCTGGATTCGAACCAGGACTACGAGGTCCAGAGCCTCGTGTGCTACCCTTACACCACCCCGCAACTTTCCCTTTTATTATTTTATTACAAAAGAAAAGAATTTAGAAATATTCTGTTTTTCCATATTTTTAAGCTGCACTATAAGAACATATGTTCAAATAGTGCAAAGAATGCACTATAAGAACATATGTTCGTATAGCCCTATTAGTTATTTTAATTTAATGTACAGACGTCGCACGTCTGAAAAATTTATTTTTTTATAATTTCTAAAGAAGGTTATTAAATAATATAGATCAATGAAGATTGAGAGAGATTTTTATACTAGAGATACTTTAACTGTAGCGAAAGAATTATTAGGGCAATATATAGTTAGAAAATATAAAGGAAAATTAATAATTGGTAAAATTGTTGAAACTGAAGCATATATAGGTCCTAAAGATAAAGCTTCACATGCTTATTCTAAAAAAGTTCAACCCCTAAAAGAAAAAATTAAAGTAATAAACGAAAATTGGGGAAGGATAAAACGATATATCGATAATAAAAATGATTTTATTAAAAGAATTTTAAGGTGTAAAAAATGCAAAGTTACTAAAAGAAATTTAGCAGAATATTTAAAGGGTGGGCATATTTATATTTACTTGATTTATGGAAATTATTATCAGCTGAATATTACTACATTTAAAGAAGGCTATCCTGAATGTGTTTTAATTAGAAGTTTAGAACCCACCCAACGGATGAATACGGATCTTAACGCGGATTTGCGCGGATATTATTATCAGCGTTCATCTATGTTGTATCCGCGTATATCATCGGTAAATCCTAAAGGGCCAGGTAAGGTTTGTGAATATTTAAAATTAGATCAAACTTTTTGGGGTGAAGATTTGTGTAATAGTAAAAGAATTTGGCTGGAATATGGAGAAAGAATAAAAGATAGCGAAATAATTAAGACCAAAAGAATTGGTATTGATTATGCAGAAGAATATAAAAATAAATTATGGAGGTTCTATATTAAAAACAATAGATGGGTAAGCAAAAAATAGATGATTAGCGGAGGGGGTGGGATTCGAACCCACGAGACCTCGTAAAGAGGCCACGGCTCTCCAGGCCGTCCCGTTAGTCCACTCCGGCACCCCTCCAAAATAAAAGCCCCCAGCAGGACTCGAACCTGCAACCTGGTGGTCCGAAGCCACCCGCTCTTCCAATTGAGCTATGGGGGCTTTTTATAATTTTGTCCAGGGGGCAGGATTCGAACCTGCGCAGCCACGAGGGCGCCTGGTTTACAGCCAGGTGCGTTTGTCCACTCCGCCACCCCTGGAATTTTAAGTGCCCGGGGAGGGAGTCGAACCCTCACGGCCTATGGTAGGCCATTGGGTTTTAAGCCCAACGCGTCTTCCAATTCCGCCACCCGGGCAAAGCTTATATAATAATTATATGAAAAACAAAAATATTTTGCAAAGCTTTAAAGCTGGTCTTGAGGGATTTTTATATATTTATAACACTCATAAACATGTTAAATTAAATTTCCTTATTGCTCTTTTAATTCTTTTCTTTTCTATTATTTTAAATTTTACTCCTCTTGAGCTTTTAGTGGTTATTCTAGCAATTCTTTTAATTTTTTTTACTGAAGGAGTAAATACATGTATAGAGGAAATTTGTAATCTAATTACTACAGAATATCATCCTAAAATAAAAGTGATTAAAGATATAGGTAGTTTTTTGGTTTTAATTGCAGTAATTTTTAGCCTCTCCGTCGCTATTTTTATATTTTTAAGAAAGATTCTATAATTTGATTAATGATTAACCCTCTTTTCAAAAAAATAATTCAGATATTAGATAGCTTTCCAGAAATAGGACCAAGGCAAGCATGGAGATTATTTTTTTGGTTTGTAAGACAAGATAAAAACTTGCAAGAAAAATTTGTAGAATATTTTAAGGTATTAATTGAAAATTTAAATTTTTGTGAGCTTTGTAATTTCCCTATTTTAGGAGAGAAAATTTGTAACATTTGTTCTGATGAAAAAAGAAATAAACAACAATTATGCATTGTTGCTCGAGAAACAGATCTTATCACCATTGAAGAATTAAAAAAATATAAAGGATTATATTTTGTAATTGGTGGACTTCTTTTACCTTTTGAAGATAAACAATTAGTTAAAGAAAGACTGGAAAAACTTAAAGTAAGATTGGAAAAAGATAAAAATATAAAAGAAATTTTATTAGCTTTACCATTTACAAGAGAAGCAGAACCTTTAAGAAAAGAAATAATGAAAATTTTAAGCAATTATAAAATTCAAATAAGAACTCCGCAAAAAGGCATCCCAACTGGTGGAGAAATTGAATTTATCGATCCAGAAACCTTAAAAGAAGCCTTAGGTTTGTAATTAATATTTATCCACTATTTTTTCTTTTTAATTTAATTTTTGATATAAAATTTTTAATAATGAAAAGATATAGTTTTAGTTTAGTAGAAGTCACAACAGTACTTATTTTAATTTTAACATTATTAGGCATTGTCTTAACATCAACAAATCTTTTAAAGTCTAAAAGTTTATCAAGAGATGCTCAAAGGATAGCTCAAATAGATAGATTAGCTAAAACTTTACATTTGATCCTAATGGAAAATCCTAAAATTTTTATTGGTTCTTCATCTATTGTTTATGTTTCATTACCCGCAAAATCTGCTACTACTAATTGTCAAGTAGATTATCCCAATTTACCAGATTTGCCTTCAGGCTGGCAATATTATTGTGCTCCTAAAGATAATTACACAAAAACAGATGGCTCAGGATGGCTTCCTATTAATTTTTCTAATTTATCTCAAATTAAATTAGAAACTCTTCCAACAGATCCTCTTAATAATGAACAAAACTTTTTTGCTTATGTAGCTGATAATAATAAAAAGGAATTTGAGTTTTTAATTATTCCTGAATCTTCATCAAATAAAGGACCAAACTCTATATCTTCACAAGATGGCGGTACTTCTTACTATTTATATGAAGCGGGTAATAATAAAGCTTTAACTCCAGAAGAAATTGAATTAGCTTTAGGTATTCCTAGTGGAGAATTGGTTTGGTTTCAAAATGAAAATTTTGATATATATTATGATGATATAGATGCAATTTCTTTGGATAATGATTATATATATTTAGTTGGAAGCCATGAAGTAGATCATCAATACGTAAATTGGCAATGGATAATCGAAAAAAGAAATAAAAAAACAGGAGAGATAGTTTGGGCTACAATAACTGATCCTACTCCTGGTAATTATAGACCTGAAGCAGCCTGGGATATGATTGGTGATGATAATTTTATTTATATAGTAGGAAGAAACGGGAGTCATATTTCTTATATAGAAAAAAGAGATAAAAATACAGGAGAATTGATAACGGCAACAACTTCTAGTGCAATGGAAAGTATATGGAGAGTAACTCAAGATAATGAAAATTTGTATATAGCGGGATGGAATAGAAATCTTGTATACCTTACTCTTCCTAATGGAAATAGAATGGGTACTACTGATTATTATTTTGTAGTTGAAAAAAGAAGGAAATCAGATTTAGGTTTAATATGGAGATATTCAGTTAATCCGTCTTCTCCTTATATAAATTGTCCTTCTCCTGATGCTCCAGCCTATCAATGTTTATGTTTCGATAGTGATACATATCCAACTATTGAATATAAAAACGGGATGGTCTATTTAGGAGCAGGGCAAGGAACAGTCAGTTATTATACAACGTGTTCTGGGATAATAGGAAGGATTGAAAAAATTAATGCAAATAATGGGAGTAGGGTTTCATTTGTTACCACAACTAAAACAGTTAACGATTTGTATACAGATGACAATTATTTGTTTGTAAGTACATATGGTAATTTAGAAAAAAGAGATTTTAATCTTAATTTATTATTATCGATCCAAGCTAATGCATCTATTTTGGATAGTTTTGGAAAATACCTTTATTTAGCTTATAATAGTTCAATAAGTGGAGAAGATACCCAATGGGTAATAGAAAAAAGGAAAAAAGAAGATTTAAGTTTAATATGGACTAAATTCAGTAACCCTAGCAACAGGAAAGATTCCGTAAACTCTATAAAAGTTGATTCAACTGGAATATATTTAGGAGGATCTGACTATAATACTACTGGAGGTGATTACGACGCACAGCTTAGATTAGAAAAAAGGGCTAAATAATTTTATTTTTTTATTTTTAAATATAGTTATTGAATTAAAATTAAAAATATATTAGAATTTTTAAGATGAAAGAGGAGTTGGATAATATTTTGAAAGAAGCGCAAGAGGTAAAAAATAATATCAAAAATTTACAAGACTTAGAAAATTTTAGAATTAAATTCTTAGGTAAGAAAGGTCTACTTAAAAAAATATTAGAAAAAATTATTGAATTGCCTGAAAATGAAAGAAAAGAATTTGGATCTTATTTTAATTTTGTTAAAGAGGAAATAGAGAAGATATACGAAGAATTAAAGAAAAAATTAGAATCTAAACAATTTGTTAAATTCGACATTCATCATCCTGGTAGAAAAATTGAAAAAGGACATTTACATATTTTAACTCAGGCTATTGATAAAATAGTTAATATTTTTTCCAAGATGGGATTTGATTTAGAATTAGGAAGAGAAATTGTTACTGAATACGAAAATTTTGATTCTTTAAATATGCCACAGGATCATCCATCAAGAGATATGTGGGATACTCTTTGGATAAAATCAGATAAACAAAGACTACTTTTAAGAACTCACACTTCAGCTCACCAAGTAGAAATTTTGAAAAATAGAAATATTCCACTTAAAGTAATCATACCAGGAAAAGTATACAGACATGAAGCTACAGATTCAAGACACGAAATGCAGTTTCATCAATTAGAAGGTTTAGCTGTTGGTGAAAGTTGTAACCTTCAAGAGCTTAAGGGAGTTTTTTATATTTTCTTTGAAGAATTTTTCGGAAGAAAATTAGATATTATTTTTAGAACATCATATTTCCCTTTTACGGAACCAAGTTTAGAAGTAGATATAGAATGTATATTATGCAACGGAAAAGGATGCGAAGTTTGTAAAAATACAGGGTATTTAGAAGTTGCTGGCGCAGGTATGATACATCCTTTTGTTTTAAAGCAAGCAATGATAGATACTAACAAGTATTATGGATATGCTTTTGGATTAGGCATAGAAAGATTAGTAATGTTGAAATATAATATACCTGATGTAAGATTATTCCATTCAGGAGATTTGAGATTTATAAGGCAATTTTGATACGGCGGGTGAATGCGGATTTTAAACGGATTAAGGCGGATTTAGCACAGATCAACAAGTTTAAAAATGAGGTTTAGATTAAAAGACTTAGAAGAAGTTTTAACAAAAAAACCCAACTGGAAAAAAGTTGTTAATTTATTGAACAAAAAATCTTTTGAAACTGTTTTAGAGGATAATAAATATTTAGAAGTTGATATTTTACCTAATCGATTTGCTGACGCAGGAAATATTTTAGGTTTAGCAAAAGAAATTTCCGCTTTGACAGAAATCAAACTTAAGCCTTTAAGATTTAATTTTAAAGAAATTAACAAAAATTATAAAGATTTTATAAAAATAGAATGTAAAACTCATAAATGCTTAAACTATTTTGGAAGAGTAATTTTAAATGTTAAAAATTCTCCTTCACCTAAATGGTTACGAGAATTTCTTGAAGCTTATGGTTTAAATTCAGTTAATCTTTTAGTAGACTTAAGTAATTATGTAATGATTAAATTTGGAGCTCCATTGCATATTTTTGATTTAGATAAAATTGAAAAATCAACAATTATTATACGAGAAGCTAAAGACAAAGAAACATTCATTTCTCTTAAAGAAGTTAATTATGAACTTGTTAAAGGAGCTATTGTTATTGCTGATCCCAAAAAAGTTTTAGCATTAGCTGGAATTCAAGGTTCAAAATTAGCAGAAGTTACTTTAGATACACAAAATATTTTTATAGAAGCAGCTATTTTCGATCCAGCAAGTATTTATAGAACTTCTAGAATGTTAAATCTTCAAACAGAAGCAAGTTATAGATTTGAAAGGCGGGTTGCAGATATTAATGCTTTAAGAGCCTTAGAATATTTGACTTATTTGATTTATAAATTCGCAAAGGGCCAAGTAACTAAAAAATACTTTCAATTAAAACCATTAGAAAAACCCAAGAAGGTTATTTTAAGATATCAAAAAGTTTTTGATTATTTAGGTTTTGAAATAGACAAAAAAGAAATCGACAAAATTTTGAAAAACATTGGCTGTAATTTCATTAAAAAGACCGCAAGTTATGTCTATGTTACCACTCCCTTAGAAAGATTAGACCTTACAGAAGAAATAGATTTAGTAGAAGAAGTTATAAGAATTTTGGGTTATGATAAAATCAAAATTAAATTCCCAACTGTTCACAAAATCCCTTCTTTAAATGAAAATTATCAATTTGCTAATGTACTTAAAAAAGATTTGAAAGAAATTGGTTTAAATGAAGTTTTAACTTACAATTTTATAGACGATAATGATTTGTCTAACTTTACAAGTTTCTTTAAAGAATTTTACCAAGAGCCAATAGAGATTTTAAATCCAGTTAGTAATCTTTTTAAATATTATCGGCCGTTTATCTTTCTTAACCACATAAAGGTTATTAATAAAAATTTAGGTTTATACAACTGGCTAAGAACTAAAGATATTTACATTTTCGAAATAGGTAAAATTGGAGGTTGGATAAACAAAAAAATAAAAGAGGAAGAAAATTTGTGTATTACCATTACTTCTGAAGATCTAGATAAAGTTTTAATTGATGGTAAAAGTATTGTAAATTATATTGCTAACTCTTTAGGACTCAAGAAATTCCATATTACTCCATCAAAATTACCCAAAGACGAATTTGATATTTTTGGTTATATACATACCGAGGAAGAAGAAAATTTAGGTTTTATTGGTTTGATTAATAAAAGCATTCTTAAAAAATACGATATTGATCAACCTGTTTTAGTTATTGAAATTCAATTAGATGCCTTGAAAAAGTATTATGAAGAAGAAAAAATTTATCAACATATCCCTCTTTATCCAGCGGTCTTTAGAGATATTTCTATAATTGTTCCAGAATATATTCAAGCAGATGTTATCGAAAATGAAATTTATGAAGTAGCTAAAGATTTATTAGAAGATATTGAGCTCTTCGATATTTATCAAGGTCCACCACTCAAAGAGAATGAAAAAAGTATTGCTTATCATTTGATTTTTAGAAGTCCTGAAAGGACTTTAACAGAAGAAGAGGTTAATAATATCATGGAGCAGATTATCAAAAGGCTCAAAGAAAAATTTGGAGCTATAGTTAGGTAACTTGCATTAGTTAAATTTTTGTTTTATAATTTCATAAAAATGACTTGTTATTTTTGTTCACAAAATGCAAAAGAGATAGACTATAAAGAAGTTGATATTTTGAAAAAATTTATTAGTGCTGGAATGAAGATTAAAAGTAGAAAGAAAACAGGGTTATGTGCTAAACACCAAAGAAAGCTAGCTCAAGCCATCAAAAGAGCTAGACAAATGGCTTTACTTCCATATCTTCCATAATGAATTTGGATTTCTATAAGAATAAGATTTCTTTTAAGGTAGTGCCTGAAAGTAAAACAAAAAATTTTGTTATTCTTATTTGTTATGATGAAAATTTAGATAAATTAAGTAGCTTCAATTATTTAAATCCTGAGTTAAAAAAATTTATAAAAAACACTTTTTTTAATTTCAAAAAACATGACAAATATATTTGCTATACTCCTTTTGGTAATTTTGCTTTTGTGAAATTTAAAAACAATAGTTCTAACTTATTCAATTTTTTCGTTGATTTAAGAAAGCTTTTTAGATTTTTGAAAGATAATAAAATTGGCCAATTTAGTTTATATCTCAGTGACTTTCAAATAAGTAATTTATCGCAAACAAAATTAGCTGAGGCTTTAGTTTTTAATTTTATAATTGCTGATTTTGATTTCTCAAGGTATTACAAAACACCTCCTAAAGAAGGTTGGTTTGATGTTAAAGAAATTGAAATAATGGTGAATAAAAAACAAGTTGAGGAAATTAAAAAAGCTGTTAGAAAAGGAATTATTGTTGGAGAAGAAATCAATAGAGCTCGCTTTTTAGCTAATCTACCAGGAGGTGATTTAACTCCATCTAAATTTGTGGAAATTATAAAAAATTATATTAAAGATCTTGATTTTAAACTTACTGTTCTTGATGAAGAGAAATTAAAGAAAATAAATGCTGGTGGTATTTTAGGAGTAGCTAGAGGTTCAAGAGAAAAACCCTATCTTGTTATTTTAGAGAATAAAGAAAAAAATAAAGAAGTTCATTTAATAGGGAAGGGAATTACTTTTGATAGCGGAGGTTTACAGATAAAACCTTCTGATTATATGAATGAAATGCATTTAGATATGACTGGCGCTGCTACGGTCTTAGCTGCATCTATTTTAATCAAACGCTTAGGTTACAAATTAAATTTAAAAACACTTATTCCTTTAGCTGAAAATATGCCTTCAGGAGAAAGCTATCGTCCTGGTGATATTTTAAAAACTATTTCAGGAAAAACTATTGAGGTAGGTTCAACTGACGCTGAGGGACGGATAATTTTAGCTGATGCAATTGATTACGCTAAAAAATTCTTTAAACCATCTTTAATCATCGAATTTTCTACTTTAACTGGTGCCTCTATGATTGCTTTAGGTAATAAAGCAAATGCTTTGTTTACTAACAAAAAAGAAATTCAAGATTTTATGTTAAAAGTAGCAGAAATTTCAGGAGACCTTTTGTGGCCTTTGCCCTTGTGGGAGATGTATAAAAAGGATATTGAAGGAAATTTTGCTGATGTTTTAAATATAGGAAAAACTAAATACGGAGGTGCTATTCATGGAGCTATATTTTTATGGGAATTTGCTAAACCTGTTAATTTTATCCATATAGATATGGCCCCTAAAATGACAAGCACCGATGAAGATGGTTTAACTAAAGGCTCAACAGGGTTTGGAGTTAATTTAATGAAGGAATTTTGTGAAAACTTTCAAGAAATTGAAAATATTCTTTGAAAATGTTTATCGAAGAAAATATTCCCTTAAAACCATATACCACTTTTAAAATAGGAGGGCCTGCTAAATTTTTTGCAGCTTTAAAAAATTTTAATGATCTTGAAGTAGTTATAGATTTTATTGAAAAAAACAAAATCAACTTTTTTATCCTAGGTGGAGGAAGCAACTTATTAATTAAAGATGAAGGTTTTGACGGTATTGTTTTAAAGCCACAATTTGATTATGTAAATTTTTTTGAGGACGGCATTGTAAATGTAGGTTGTAGTAAAAGTATGCCAGAGTTAGTTTTTGAAGCTTGTAATTTAGGATATAAAGGATTAGAATGGGCTGGGGGATTGCCAGGAACTTGTGGAGGTGCAATTGTTAATAATGCTGGTTGCTTTGGGTTTGAAATTAAGGATATATTATTAGAAGTAAGTGCTATTAATTTAATTACAAAAGAATTCAGGATATTTAAAAATAAAGATTGCAATTTCAGTTACAGAGATTCATTCTTTAAAAGTCATCCTGAATGGTTATTGATTGAAGCAAAATTAAAATTAGAACCAGGTAATGACAAAAGTGAGCTTTTGAAAATAATGCAAGAAAAAATCGAATACCGAAAAGGAAAGCATCCTTTAGAATATCCTAATGCTGGGAGTGTTTTTAAAAATTTACTTGTTGAAAATTTAAGAGAAGATATAGTTGAAATAGCTAAGCAAGATAATGTTATCAAAGATAATAAAATACCAGCTGCTTATTTTATAGAAAAAGCAGGCTTGAAAGGAAGAAAATTAGGAGGAGCACAAATTTCTGAAAAGCATGCAAACTTTATTATCAATTTAGGTAATGCAAAAGCAATTGATGTTTTAAGTTTAATTGATTTGATAAAAGAGGAAGTAAAAAATAAATTTGATTTAAATTTGGAACTTGAAATCAAAGTTGTTTGAGTTATCCACCATTTGCCTCTTGATTTTTAAAATTTATTGTATTATAATTTTTAATGATAAAGAAAGTGATGAATATTAAGCAAGACTGAACTCAAACAAAAATAAAACTAATCGGGTTTGGTCGGCCCGATTAAAAATTAATGATAAAGAGAATGGCCAAGAAAAAGGCGGCGGCCAAAAAAACAATGGCAAAGAAAGGAGGAAAGAAAGGAGGAAAGAAAAAGTAAGTAATAGCCCCCGAATGGGGGCTATTACTATTTTACAAAATTTTTGAATATACATAATCTTTAAAAGTGGAATTTTTGTGGATGAACTATCAAAAAGCGTTATTTTAAAAAGCTTTTCACTAAATAGTGAAAGGTTTTTTATTTTTATTTTTAAATAAGGTGGTATAAAATGGAATAAAAGTTAATAAAAGTGGTAAATAGTGGATAAAATAGTGGAAAAAGTGGATAAATGTTAATAGGAGAATTCAAACATAATTTAGACCAAAAAGGAAGAGTTTCCATACCAGCAAAATTTAGGCAAAAATTTGCTGAAGGATTGATTCTTACAAGAGGAATAGATCAATGTGTTTTTGGATTTTCTAAACCTGAGTGGGAAAAAGTGGTAAATAAAATCACAAATTTGCCACTAAGCCAAGCAAATGCTAGGGCTTTTGCAAGATTAATGCTCTCAGGAGCTTTTGAGGCAGAAATTGATAATCAGGGCAGGGTATTAATTCCAGAAGTCTTAAGAAAGTATGCCCATTTAGAAAAAAAGGTTGTAATTGTAGGTATGCATAATAGAATTGAGATTTGGGATGAAAAGAAATGGGAAGAATATAAAAAACAAACTGAAGAAAATTCCGAAGAAATTGCTGAAAGATTATCAGACTTAGGAATATGATGCATAAACCAGTACTCTTGCAAGAAGTTATTAAATACTTAGATCCAAAACCAAATGAGAATTTCATTGATGCGACATTCGGCTTAGGAGGTCATTCATTAGAAATCCTAAAGTATATAAAACCTAATGGAAAAATTTTAGCTCTTGAGTGGGATCCTTATCTAGTCGAAATTAACAAAAAAAGATTTATGAAAAATAAAAACATAATTTTAAAAAACGAAAATTTCAAAAATATCAAAAAGATAGTTAAAGAAGAAAATTTTACTCAAATTAAAGGGATTGTTTTTGATTTAGGAATTTCTAATTGGCATTATAAGGAGTCTCAAAGAGGTTTTAGTTTTCAAAAAGACGAGTTTTTAGATATGAGGATTAATCCTTTTGAAATTAAAATTACTGCTTTTGAAATAGTTAATTATTTTTCAAAAGAAAAAATAGTAGAGATTTTAAAAAAATACGGAGAAGAGAGGTATGCAAATAAAATTGCTAATGAAATTATCCGACAACGAAGAATAAAAAAAATCGAAACAACAAAAGAACTTGCAGAATTAATCTTGAAGGTTGTTCCCAAAAGAAAGAAAATTCATCCAGCAACTAAAACTTTTATGGCCTTAAGAACATATATTAATAATGAATTAGAGAACTTAGAAATAGGCTTAAAGGAAGCTTATGATATCTTAGATAAAGGAGGAAGAATTGTAATCATAACTTTTCAAGGCTTAGAAGATAAGGTAGTCAAAAAAGTCTTCAAAGAATTAAGAAACAAAGGAGCAAAATTATTAACTAAAAATGCCGTTAGACCATCCCAAAAAGAAATTTTAGAAAATCCAAGCGCGAGATCAGCGAAATTAAGAGCTATTTCAAAAAATGACAAGGAGGAAAAATAAAAAAATATTAAAAAGAAAGCCGCCTTTTTATTGGCCATTCATACTTTTGGTGGTAATTCTTATAGAGATAGCTTTGTTGATCAATGAAAGAGCCTGGTCTCAAGCGTATGGTAATGTTGTTTATGCGCTTCGAGACCAGGTTGAGAAAATAAACATTGAAAACAAATTAATGTTTAATCGTATCTTTGATGTTTATAACCAAATTTTAAATGCTTCTTATTTTGCAGAAGCTCAAAGAGTTTATTTAGTTAACCCTCAACTTTCTTCGCTTTCTAAATTAAATGAAAAGAAATACTAATATAGCCCATTTTTTTATAATTTTTGTAAATTTAATTTTATGGGTTCTTCCCCTTTTTTATTTATTTAAACTTCAAGTTTTGGATGCAGCTAAAAACAAAAAATTAGTTGAAACCTTTGAAACTACTAAAACGCTTTTACCAAGAAGAGGGGATATTTATGTTCAAGATAAAAATGGAAAATTGTATTTGATAGCTACAACTCAAAAAATTTATGATGTTTATTTTAACCCAACAAAAACAAAAGATTTAAACTCAGAATTAAACAAAATAAAAACCATTTTAAACATCGATATCCCAACGAAAATAAATAACAGTTCTTTTATTATTGCTAAAAATGTTGATGAAACTATCGTTAAAGAATTAAAAAAATTAAAATTAGATTCTTTATTTTTTGAAGAAAAATATAAAAGGGTTTATTTAGAAAACAATTTTTTAAGTACAATTTTAGGTTTTACAATTTCAGACGAAAATGGAATTTTAAAAGGAATTTATGGTTTAGAACAATACTATGATGAATTTTTAAGAGGAGAACCTGGGCTTTATTATGGTATAGGAGAGATTCAAACTCCAATTCCTGGATCAGATTTAATTTTGAATATAGATTATTTTATACAAAAATATGCTGAAAGAATTTTGGAAGAAGGCATTAAAGAATTTCAAGCTGAAGGAGGTTTAATAGTTGTAACTACAAATGATGGTAAGATTTTAGCTGTTGCAGAAAAACCTAATTATAATCCTAATGAATATAATAAAGTAACCGATCAAAAAATTTACCTTACAAGATTAACACAAAATTATGAACCTGGTTCTGTTTTAAAATCACTTACATTTTTCGCTGGTTTAGACAGTAAAGTTTATTCTCCTGAAAATAAATATTTTGATGCTGGCTATGTAGAAGCTAATCAATGGAAAATTTATAACTTTGACAAAAAGGGAAGGGGATATATAACTTTGCAAGAGGCCTTTGAACAGTCTTTAAATACGGGAGCTATTTATATCGAGAAACTTTTAGGGCATAATAGATTTCTAGGCTATCTTAAAGAATTTCGTTTCAATCAAAAACCATTAATAGATTTACCTAACTTGATAGAAGGAAATATTAAAAATTTAGAAAAGTCTTCTAAAGATTTGAGGGATGTAAATTTTTATACTGCAAGTTTTGGTCATGGTATTAGCATCTCTCCGGCTCATCTTTTGATGCTTTTTAATACTTTTGCTAATGATGGTGATATGTATAATTTATTGCTGGTTGATAGAATAATTAGCTATAACCAAACTATAAAACAGCAAAAAACGATAAAAGTAGCCCATATAGGAAACAAAGAAGCCTACCAAAAATTTAAAGATTTATTAGAGAAAGTTACTCTTAATGGAAGCGGTAAAAAAGCTCGAACTTTAGGCTTCAGAATTGGAGGCAAAACAGGATCAGCATATATTCCTTTTGAAGATAAACCTGGTTATTCGAATGAAGTTATTAATTCTTATGTAGTTATTTTTCCATTATCTAAGCCTCGATTTATAATATTAGTAAGGATAGATAAACCTAACCAAGGATTAGCTATGGTGACTACTGTCCCTTTAGCCAAAAAGATAATTGACTTTCTAATTAATTACTATAATATTCCACCAGATAATGAAAAAGAAATTTTTGAATATTATTCAACAAATTCTCAAAATTGATTTGAATGCGTTAAGTTTAGAAGATTATGCTTTAGAAATTTTTTTACCATTATTATTTTTTTCTTGGTTTTTTTATTTTTTAAAATATTATAGTTTTATAATTAATTTATTCCTAAACTTTTTGATTATTATTGGATGGATAATTTATTTTAGAAGATTAAGTGAGGAAAAAATTAAAGAAGAGCAATGAAAAAAATTTTTTTCTTTTTAATTGACGGACTTGCAGATAAAGGAAAAGAAACAGCTTTAAAAAAAGCAGAAAAAAGATTTATTGATAGCATTCTTGATAGGTCTTTTCTTTCACATATTTATCCTTTGCAAAAAGAATATTGGCCTAAATATGGTGAAGCAAGCGTAAGTGGTTTAGCCAATCTTTCTCTTTTAGGTTACAAAATTTCTCCTGAAAAATTCAAAAGAGGTGTTTATGAAGCTATTGGAAGTAAAATTAAATTTAAAAATGGTTGGCTAGCTGCACGAATTAATTTTGCTACTGTAGATGAAAACCTAAAAGTCGTAGATAGAAGAGCTGGTAGAAATACATATGGGTTGGATATTTTAGTTGCAGAA
>Ga0207433_10001264_pt1 | contig 55044 bp, 54 predicted proteins | sample YelNatPaOPGAMG01_FD_187559 | JGI IMG/M metagenome (GOLD analysis project Ga0207433, IMG submission 187559) | Hot spring thermophilic microbial communities from Obsidian Pool, Yellowstone National Park, USA - OP-RAMG-01 (SPAdes) (version 3) | ecosystem: Environmental > Aquatic > Thermal springs...
CACGGTAAACGTTTCACGACTCCCCCTTCTTGTTGCCATTTTGCCTTTTAGCCCTTTTCTTATGCCTCCGGTTTTCTTCAATTGCCCCCATATTGCCTTCAATTGCCTTTCTCTCTCCTCTCTACTTACTACTCGCTCCTCTATCTTAACAGTATCACCTTCTCAATCTTTTTGAATCCATTTATTTCTAACCGCACAAAGTAAACACCAGAAGGAAGTCTACGACCTAAATCGTCCTTTCCATCCCACACAATAGTACCCAGTACGCAGTAGTCAGTAGTCAGTGAAAAAGATTTTACAACTCTTCCACTTATATCATAAATCCTTATACTGGCTACTGGGTACTGACTACTGGTTACTCCCTGAAATTTAATCACAAGGCGGTCCTTGAATGGATTCGGATAGATTTTTTCAAGGTAGAATCGTCTTGAAATCTGAGATTCGCCTCCCATTGGTCCACCACCTGTGCTGTCCGGTGGCTCATCCCTTACTACAAATGCCAATACCCGCTTGTGTTTCGTATCAGAAACATAAAGGGTCTTCTCATTATCAGATAATGCCAGACCTGATGGCGCATCTAAGATACTGTCAATCTCAAGCAATTGTCCACCATAAGGGTCAAACTCAAGCACCCGATTGCCGAGAAAATCACTGACAAACAGACAACCAGTTGAATCAAGCACCAGACCAAAGGGTAATAACAAACCAGCCGAATCACCAATGACCCCAATAAAATTCCCGGTGGTATCAAAGATAGAGATGCGTGCATTCCTTGAATCAGCAATATAGACTTTTTCACCATTTATGCCAATGCCAATCGGTCTATCTATCTCGCCATAACCGCTTCCTTTTGTGCCGAATTCAAAAAGCAGATTGCCTGATGAATCAAATTTCTTTATTTTGTGATGCAACCGATCCGAAACCCAGATATTACCCGCATTGTCAAAGGCAATGCCTGAAGGCAGAGAAAGATTACCGCCAAACCGAAATTCAAAATTCCCCTGAGCAGAGAATCTATTCATCGTCTGGCTCACAATATTTGCTATCCATATCTTCCCGGAATTATCAATCCTCATTGCCACCGGAAAGCCGATGCCTAAAGAATCAATTATCTGGAATGTGCCAAGCAATTGATAGTTGTTATCATACCGATAGATATTGCCGGTGCCAAATTCACCGATATAGATATCGGTTCCTGCAGATAGTCCATATAGATAATTGCCAAATCCCGAGATTTCACCACCAGGACTGAGGGGATTATCAATAAAAACACTTATTGTCGTATCCCGATAATTATTCGCCGAATCCTCTACTGCAAGTTTCAGATAATACCAGCCATTGCCGTGATTATTTGTTACTTCCCGGGTATCCCAGCGGCCAAGGGTTTGTGGCGGAATAGCAGGATTTTTTGGAGTATAGAATAATGATTCAGGATGAATTCCATACCAGTGTTGTTCCGGGTCGGTATTTTTCATATATTTTAATTCATACAACTTAAAATGTTGCTGGGGGTCTGCATAGTCATAAGCCCAGCCAGTGATTGTAACCGTGCCACTGATGGTCTGGCCATTCTGGGGTGATGAGATGTGCCTTGCCGGCCTGGTCGTATCAACAATGATGCTGTCAGACAAGATTTCAGTCTCATTTCCACCGCCATCAGAAAACTGGCTATAAACTTTCCTGATACCATTACCCGATGTCAAAACCCAGGACTTGAGCGAATCATAATTTTCAAACTTTGAATAGTCATTATAAGGACCAACCACATCAAGCCGTAAGTTATCAATGAATAATCGGCCCGAATTCTGGGCACCAGCATCAACAAACACGCCAACCCTTGCCTCAAGTAAGACTTTACCCTGTGGTGGCTCTGGATGGTATTTGAAAGAAGAATAGAGATTATAATGCGAAACATGACTTAATGTCCCCTGGGGAATTGAGATGGATGTGCCAAAGGGATGGGTTCCTCTGGGGTCTATTGAATCAGTAGGTATACCATAGATATACTGGAATTGCACCTTCCCATTCCCGACAAAACCATCGCTCACTAAATCAATCCACAAAAGCATTGTATCATTATCAAAGGCAGATAAACTCTCCGGTGGAATTGACTGGTAGAAATAATTGCCCGCAGTCTGCACCGGAATTTCAAAGAGTTTCAGGGAATCGTGATAAATAGCAGTATCCATCTCCCAGAAACTTGTATCGTCATAAGCCGAATTCTTGACCAGATTCTTTAAATACCGATTTCCAAACCGCATCTTCGCCATACCGCTTCTTGTATCCGACATTGAATTATTCAATACAACATTTGGGCTATTGGTAAATGCACTGTCATTGTTTATCACAAACGAGCCACCGGGCGCAGTCTGGTCAAAGATTATTGTATCACAATAGACCGGACTCTCACTAAAACCACCAACCTTGTATTGAATATAAACTATGTTGTTTCCTTCTCCCTGAAGTAGATACCAGCAATAGGCAGAATCATAGGGAATCCAGTTTGTAGAATACCGCAATGTCTCCTGCTGGGTATAATACTGCCATATCTTCATTGAATCCGCGGGTGGATTCAAACTATCGTTGGGATTTACTGAATTGAGATTGAGAACTACATAGGGCAAATCGGTATATGCCTGGTCACTGTTTATCCTTATTGAACCATAGGGACGTAATGGAATATTATATAACCGATATTGGGCATTGTTGGTAAAATTATGCTCAACAAATTTTCGGTCTGGATTGACCACGGCCTTACCCAGATGAAGACCCTTTGTGGCTATCATTTTTTTGCTAAGGCTGGATACAAAAGTGCTTTCGGGTTTTATCTGAGCCAGTATGGTATCAATTGCAAAAAGCGTATCATTATTGTAATATTTCACAAATGTCGTATCCGTTGTTGCCTGGAGGGTATCAATATTTCTTATCAATGCATAGCAAGTCACCGAATCACCGACTGCAGGAGAGACCGGATTGGTCCAGATACTATCAATCACCAGATCCGGACGACGGAATACAGATTCAGGTGGTTCATAGACAAATATCGGAGCGGTATCAAGTGCAACATTCACCCAGCCTCTTGTATCTGCTGTTTTTAATTCACCACCAGGATTGGCGCTGTGCGCCACACTATCAACCTTTGCTGCATTGGTGCGCATCGGAAGATTAAAACTCCTTGCTCCAGCACCCCTATTCCATTCCTTCCATCCCACATACATTTTCTTCCTTGTCTCTTCATTTTCAAATTCATATACCTTCAGGGTATCATACATAGTGCCTGTGGTCAAGCATTGGTTGAACCGACAATCCTTGAGTAACCGGGTCAATTGCTGAAATCCATAGCCCGGGGGACGTTTTTCGAATGACCGGCGCGTAATACATTTGAGCCTCGTGCTATCATTTGCATTATCATTGAAATAATAACGGCTGAAGACCCATAAAAAACAATTACTCAGCGGCCCCTTGGGTGGATAATTGGCGTAGAATGAACAGAGCGTAGCGAGTTGTTCGTCAGTTTGGACAGAAAAACCATATGAAAGTGAATCGCAGGCATAATAGAGACCAGTTGAATGTTCTGTGGCCCATAAAAATTTATTACTAAAAACACCACCAGCAGAATTCTTCAAGAAAATCCAGACACTATCAAGTGTTAGTTTCTGCCGATTGTGGAAAAGAATTTGGGTGTCAGGCCCGGCACCAAGCCAGGCATAGGCATGAAATGCAATGCCATTACAATAATTATGCACATTTCTCTCTCTCAATTCTTCTAACCAAACATTAGAACGAGGCCAATATTCAGGATCACCGGTATCAGGCTCCCAGTAATGATACGGGAGATACACGATAGTATAGATGCTATCGGCCGCACCATTTTCAGCCGCCGCTATTCGTGCCGCAGAATCACCGACAATGCATAAACGGGCATAGACATCTATGAGACTTGTGGTATCTCCAAGGGTAACGATTAGACTATCATAATAAGGGTCAATGATTTGGCTCGTATTTCCCCACCAGCCATCCCTTACTCCCCATTCTGGTTCACACCACATTTCATAATACTTGATTGGATTTTTTACACTCTGACTCTGCCAGAAGTCCCCGTTTGGTCCATATCTCTTTACAAACTTATAAACATACTGGCCAAAGTAATTATTGGGATTTATGTGCCCATTGACCAGCACCGGTTCAAACAGTTTTACAGGAAATGACCAGTGCACATTCCAGATGTATGGTGAAACAGTGTCGGTATCTGGATTAGAACCTGCCCAGGGAGGGCTCATCCAGAAATACCATAGGATATTTATAGAATCCTCTAAATAGTAGTTCAATAATGAGTCAAACCAGCGATACCTGAATGTATCAATATCAGAACTATCCCTTTGAAACCTTTCCCAGGCATTACAACCAACGCGGTCCCAGGTGATGCCCATTGAGTGCATTGAGTTAACACATTCTTTCCAGTTAGTGGGTTGGTTGGCTCCCACATTAAGGAGGTGCGAATTCATCCCGAACAATCCTTTTGGGAAATCATTAACCCCATATATCCTTGCTGCCAAATCACACCCCGGATGCCCAATCAACTCCCCATCCGGATAAGGATTGGAACGGTTGTAGTAGAAGTTGGGTCTTAATGGTATCTGCACGAGATATATGTAATTGATATTTAAATCCTTTTCGCACAGGAACTTTGGGATTGAATGTGGCTGAAACCCACTTATAGGCATAAAGACCAGCAGAATCGCTGGAAATTTCTGCACTTATAGGATGTACGCCTGTGGAATCAAAGAGCCGAAATTTATATACGCCATTATTTATCTTCCTTCCGCAGAAAAATGCCACCTCACTGATACTGTCGGCAGTTGCAATGAAACTTTGAATCGCTTGAGATGCGGTAAAGTTGTCATTATACGACAACTCCACATCATAGACTGTGGCAGCTCCGAATAAATATGCCGCAAATATTGTTATAGCCATTAACATATTTTTCATTTTTCCTCCTTTCTATTCTTAACGCACAACAACAAACTTTCTTACTAACTCCTTACCATCTACCTTCAAGATGGCAAAATATACACCGCAGGGGATGTTATGCAGGGTAAATGCTTTTTTGGTAAATCCCGTGTTCTCTCCACCAACAAGGCACTCAACCCTTCGCCCCTGAATATCAAATATATCCACCTGATACTCGGCTTTATCAGATAATACAAATGTGAACTCAACAGCGCCCTGCGATGGATTTGGAAAAACCCTGAAATCTACCCCGCAACTTGCTAAAGTTCTCTTATCGTGCTCTGTTATACCTACCCCAGTCCACTCTAAAATCAATAAACCGCTCTCATAACAAGAAACATAAATTAGAGAACTATCAAGAAATAAACGCCCGACATAGTAATCATAATCGTAGTAGCCAACCACTGATGGATTCACCGGGTCGGCAACACTGATTATATTTACTCGGCCTTGATTGGAAGTTACATAGGCGATGGTATCTTTAACAACTACATCCAAGGCAGCACTGGGATGATTGCCTATTTCCACAGGTAGTGAAGGATTCTTTACATTCAAAATCCTTAAACCACCACCCCAGGTGGCAAAATAGGCAAGGGTATCTTTCACAAAAATACCTGTTGCCCCACCCCCCGGCGGATTATCAAAATGCCCCACCTCAAAGGGTGATGCAGGATTGGAGATGTTTAATATCCGCAAACCAGAATCACCATCAGCGATATAGGCAAAGGTATCGCTGATAAACAATGCATAGGCATCTGCTATAAAAGGCAACCAATAACGCGGTAAAGATTCAGGTGCATAGGGATTGCTTATTTTAACCGATTGGAAGACCCGTCCTTCGATCAAGCAAGCAAAGCTATCTCGCAGACATATATCACTAGCGTACCCTGTGGCTATTGGACATACACCAATTAAAACAGGGTTGTTAGGATTTTGAATATTTAAAATTTTAAAAACAGATGTAGGCACATAAACGAATGTATCACGTGCCCATGAAGATTCAAGATTAGGTAGAATTCCAGCCGTATCATACTCCCCCACCTCAAAAGGCATAGAGGGGTCACTAATGTCAATTATCTTTAACCCCTTCCGTGCATTCGCCACATACGCATAATTTCCTTGCACAAAGACATCACGGGAATCATCCGCACCATAGATTGAATTCTGAGCAATCGGATTGGTCGGATTGTTGATGTTTATCGGCGTCAAACCTACATAATCATTCGCAATGTAGGCATACCCAAAGTTGTTGTTCACCCAGACCGCCTGGGCATAAACCGGTAAACTCGTATCACCAACCACAAACGGATTTGCCGAATCTCCCACATCCACAATCACAAAACCAGGCAGATAAACATAAAAACCAAGTTTGTAAATATCCACCCCACCAACACCCAACTCACCCTCCTGCCAGATATTTAAAGGATTGGAAATATTAAAAATCCTGAAACCCGGCACATCACTAATCACACAATAAAGATGATTACCATCACAGGTCAAAGTGTAAACAAAAAGCGGAAGATAATTCACCACCTGCGGATTCTGAGGATTGGAAACATTTATTGCCGAAAGTTTCCACCTGCCACCAGTATAAACATAATTTCCAGAAATTGAGATAGTATAACTACTATCCCAGCAAGCACCTACCTGATAAGGATTAAAAATATCCGCAATGTTTATAATCCGCAGACTATCTTCAGCCACAGAATACAAAAAGGTATCCTTAATACAGAAATCCCTTGCCGGAATATTGATTTGCGAAATCTTTACAGGTAAAGATGGATTGGCAAGATTAAATACCTCAATCCCATCACCATAACTGGCAACAAATAATAAACTATCTTTAATATAGATTTGCATTATCAAGCCATTTACCGCAATCTGACTTAATCGCACGGGATTACCAGGGTCACTAATATCAAAGACTAAAACTCCTGAACCAGCCCCAAAACATAAAATATTGGTAGCAGAATTCCCATAAACCTCAAATCCAGGACCAAAGGGCCAACGACCAACACAACGGACATTCAACGAATCCCTTTGTTTCGGCTTGATAAAGGCCTGGAAGTAGTGCTCATCACCAAACCCTCTCATCCTTGGTGGTAATGAGTCAAACGCCACTTCGTCATTGCAAGCCCCAATTAGTTGGGACGAAGGTCCGACCTTTGGTCGACAACCCTCGCAAAGCGAAGCAATCTCATATTTATTGCGGTAATCATTTACAAAATTTTGCGCATCTGAAAAAACAAATGCGATAACTAAAAACCAACATATTTGACAAATACGCATTACGATGCGCGAATACAAACATATCTTTCTCATAAATTACCTATGTTATATTTTAATACGAAAATTTCTAATGTCAATAATTTCATTTTTAGGTATTTAGGCATTTTGGAATTTAGGTATTTTACCCTCTTCATTGACGCCCTTAATCCTCGCGGCCAAATCACACCCCGGATGCCCAATCAACTCCCCATCCGGATAAGGATTGGAACGGTTGTAGTAGAAGTTGGTGGTGCATTGTGGAAGTGAATGCCTTATATGTAATTGGTATATGATACCCTTTCTGACAGGAACTTTGGGATTGAATGTGGCTGAAACCAACTTGTAGTCATAAAGACCAGCAGAATCGCTGTTTATCCAATCTGTTATGAATGAACCTGTAGAATCAGCAAGGCAAAATTGATAAGTTCCCGAATTTATCTTCCTTCCACAGAAAAACGCCACCTCACTAATACTGTCGGCAGTTGCAATGAAACTTTGAATCGCTTGAGATGCGGTAAAGTTGTCATTATACGACAACTCCACATCATAGACTGTGGCAGCTCCGAATAAATATGCCGCAAATATTGTTATAGCCATTAACATATTTTTCATTTTTCCTCCTTTCTATTCTTAACGCACAACAACAAACTTTCTTACTAACTCCTTACCATCTACCTTCAAGATGGCAAAATATACACCGCAGGGGATGTTATGCAGGGTAAATGCTTTTTTGGTAAATCCCGTGTTCTCTCCACCAACAAGGCACTCAACCCTTCGCCCCTGAATATCAAATATATCCACCTGATACTCGGCTTTATCAGATAATACAAATGTGAACTCAACAGCGCCCTGCGATGGATTTGGAAAAACCCTGAAATCTACCCCGCAACTTGCTAAAGTTCTCTTATCGTGCTCTGTTATACCTACCCCAGTCCACTCTAAAATCAATAAACCGCTCTCATAACAAGAAACATAAATTAGAGAACTATCAAGAAATAAACGCCCGACATAGTAATCATAATCGTAGTAGCCAACCACTGATGGATTCACCGGGTCGGCAACACTGATTATATTTACTCGGCCTTGATTGGAAGTTACATAGGCGATGGTATCTTTAACAACTACATCCAAGGCAGCACTGGGATGATTGCCTATTTCCACAGGTAGTGAAGGATTCTTTACATTCAAAATCCTTAAACCACCACCCCAGGTGGCAAAATAGGCAAGGGTATCTTTCACAAAAATACCTGTTGCCCCACCCCCCGGCGGATTATCAAAATGCCCCACCTCAAAGGGTGATGCAGGATTGGAGATGTTTAATATCCGCAAACCAGAATCACCATCAGCGATATAGGCAAAGGTATCGCTGATAAACAATGCATAGGCATCTGCTATAAAAGGCAACCAATAACGCGGTAAAGATTCAGGTGCATAGGGATTGCTTATTTTAACCGATTGGAAGACCCGTCCTTCGATCAAGCAAGCAAAGCTATCTCGCAGACATATATCACTAGCGTACCCTGTGGCTATTGGACATACACCAATTAAAACAGGGTTGTTAGGATTTTGAATATTTAAAATTTTAAAAACAGATGTAGGCACATAAACGAATGTATCACGTGCCCATGAAGATTCAAGATTAGGTAGAATTCCAGCCGTATCATACTCCCCCACCTCAAAAGGCATAGAGGGGTCACTAATGTCAATTATCTTTAACCCCTTCCGTGCATTCGCCACATACGCATAATTTCCTTGCACAAAGACATCACGGGAATCATCCGCACCATAGATTGAATTCTGAGCAATCGGATTGGTCGGATTGTTGATGTTTATCGGCGTCAAACCTACATAATCATTCGCAATGTAGGCATACCCAAAGTTGTTGTTCACCCAGACCGCCTGGGCATAAACCGGTAAACTCGTATCACCAACCACAAACGGATTTGCCGAATCTCCCACATCCACAATCACAAAACCAGGCAGATAAACATAAAAACCAAGTTTGTAAATATCCACCCCACCAACACCCAACTCACCCTCCTGCCAGATATTTAAAGGATTGGAAATATTAAAAATCCTGAAACCCGGCACATCACTAATCACACAATAAAGATGATTACCATCACAGGTCAAAGTGTAAACAAAAAGCGGAAGATAATTCACCACCTGCGGATTCTGAGGATTGGAAACATTTATTGCCGAAAGTTTCCACCTGCCACCAGTATAAACATAATTTCCAGAAATTGAGATAGTATAACTACTATCCCAGCAAGCACCTACCTGATAAGGATTAAAAATATCCGCAATGTTTATAATCCGCAGACTATCTTCAGCCACAGAATACAAAAAGGTATCCTTAATACAGAAATCCCTTGCCGGAATATTGATTTGCGAAATCTTTACAGGTAAAGATGGATTGGCAAGATTAAATACCTCAATCCCATCACCATAACTGGCAACAAATAATAAACTATCTTTAATATAGATTTGCATTATCAAGCCATTTACCGCAATCTGACTTAATCGCACGGGATTACCAGGGTCACTAATATCAAAGACTAAAACTCCTGAACCAGCCCCAAAACATAAAATATTGGTAGCAGAATTCCCATAAACCTCAAATCCAGGACCAAAGGGCCAACGACCAACACAACGGACATTCAACGAATCCCTTTGTTTCGGCTTGATAAAGGCCTGGAAGTAGTGCTCATCACCAAACCCTCTCATCCTTGGTGGTAATGAGTCAAACGCCACTTCGTCATTGCAAGCCCCAATTAGTTGGGACGAAGGTCCGACCTTTGGTCGACAACCCTCGCAAAGCGAAGCAATCTCATATTTATTGCGGTAATCATTTACAAAATTTTGCGCATCTGAAAAAACAAATGCGATAACTAAAAACCAACATATTTGACAAATACGCATTACGATGCGCGAATACAAACATATCTTTCTCATAAATTACCTATGTTATATTTTAATACGAAAATTTCTAATGTCAATAATTTCATTTTTAGGTATTTAGGCATTTTGGAATTTAGGTATTTTACCCTCTTCATTGACGCCCTTAATCCTTGCGGCCAAATCACACCCCGGATGCCCAATCAACTCCCCATCCGGATAAGGATTGGAAAACACTTTTAAAGATTTTTTCACATTTCACGAATTCACTTAACTTCCACATATTTTGTCTCCATACCAAATGGTCTGAACATCTTACCACCACCAGCATAGAATCTACCAAAGAATTCAATGTAATGCAACCGCATTGTATGGATAAATCCGCCCAGACTATTTATCACAATGTTAAATGAATGGCCACCGATTAAAATAAGAATCGCAAGAAACAGACCAAGCACCGGAATTTTGACCACCATCCAGGCAATTTTATTCACGGTCATCGCAATACCTCCGGTCACCATTCCCAGTGCCATCAATCTCACATAGGAAAGAATGTTACTTAAAAATGAGGTAATTCCATAGAGATTATAAAGACCCCAGGCCGCTCTCAAAAAAATTTTTTTGCTATATTTAAAACGGACCATTTCAATTAAAAAAAGAATCAAAACCGGATACTTAAATTCCGAAGGAAGGAGTTTCGTCAAAATACCCAAACCCAAAAAGAGGCAAAGACTCCACAATATCTGGTCAATGACCGGCACAAAACCGGTGCGATTGGAAAAGAGGACAATTCCCACAATTGATAATAATATTAAAATTTTTAATAGCGTTATCTTTAAGACTAATAAATATGCCGGGAGACAGAGTATGAGAACAAACCAGGTTAGATTTTCAAATATCGCCCGGGCATATTCACCATTACGCAGGTCATCATAAACCTCAAGAAAGACACCCATCATTACATGGATATAGCCAAGGGCAATAGAGATATAAAAAAATGGCATAGGGTCTTTTAAAGGGTCAAAGAGCATAAGTTGATTCTTTAAATTCTTTAAAAAGGTAATTCCAATGAGGTCAAAGAGGTCACCGGCCCAGCCTCCCACGATACTCCCGGTAAAGATTGTGACAATGCCGCCGGAAAAGAGAATCCACAAAAGACTTTTATCACCCTTCACTTTTCTCATCAAAAAAAGGGAAAACAAACTCAAAAATACGCCATATATAGCATCGGTCAGACAGAGGGCAAAAAAGACTGGAAAGAACAGGGCAATGAATGGAGTCGGGTCAAGTTCTTTATTTTCGGGCATACTATAGAGCCTCACCAGCATCTCGTAGGCTCTATTCCACCAGGAATTCTCAATTGCCACCGGTGGTTTTTCATCAGGTTCGGGGGCTGTCTTTTCATAAACTGCAAAACCCTGCTCATTTATAATCTCTTCCAACTTCTTCAAATCCTTCTTTTTTACCCAGCCAATTATACAAACTGTAGTATTTGTCTCGGGCAGACGGGTAAGTATTTCCTCTTTTTTGAGTTCATTGTAGTAGTGGTCATAGACAACCCTCAAATTAAAGACCTCCCGCGATAGTTTCTTTTCAGTTTCCTCCAAATCTTTTAGATTCTTTTCCATCTCTTCAATCTCGTAATTGAATTTTTTTATTAAATCGGCTGGTTTTTCATCAAAATCGGGTAGTTCTACAATCTCGGCACCATTTTCAATAAGAATTTTTCTTAAACCCGCAAGGTCATCATTTCTCACAAAGAAAATTCCGTAAATTTTTTGATTGAAAAGGTTAACCCTTTCAAAGGAATTGGGAAGATTTTTAATTTCTTCTAAAATCTTTTTGTAGTTTTCTTCAAGACGGATTATCACCGGGATTGCCTGAACAGTCTTGAAATCTCTTAACTGCTTGATTGAATAACCCATAGGTGCCCAGGGTTGTAGGATAGAGATTAAATTTTTCAGAACGAGAATCCGATTCCGAATTTCTTCCTGCTCTTTTCTATTTTCGCTGAACTTCTGGAGCAATTTTTGAAAATCATAGGAACGACCAGTCTCTACAAATTCTTTCAATGTCAACTGGTCCTTGAGATTCACAAATGCTTCAAGTGGACTCTTTTTTCTATATGTAGAAAGATGCGCAATTGCCTCATTCAACCTTTCAATGAGAGGCGAGGCTTGACTACCGGATTCCTTTAATTCGGTGATGTGAATAATTCCTGCCTGCTGGAGTCTGGATAGGAACTCTTCTTTAAATTGTTTCAGGACTACGATTACTACTTTCTGGACCGGAACGACGGCCATTTCAAAATTTCCTCCATTGCCTTTTTCAGACCATTATTTCTGTTTTTCCTGGCTTTTGTCTTAAGTTCTGTTATCCTCTCCTCATAATCTCTTCTTATCTCCTCTTTCATCTCTGCAATCAATTGATTTACCTTCTTTAATTCATTATTGTATAATTCTTCCTTTTTTTTCTTCAAGTTCTCAAGTTTCTCCTGATATTCCTGTTTTGTCTTCTCCAAAAGTTCCTGCCCTTCTTTTTCGGCTTTTCGCTTTATTTCTTCGGCTCTTGCCTCGGCATCCTTGATCTCTTCAATTATACCCAATGTCTACTCCTTTAAAATTTCCTTTACCCTCATAAGCCTGGTTAAATCAGACCTTTCAATCTCGGAAAGTTTAAGATTTATGAATCTAATCGTCTCCTCAATTGAAGGAATGAGAATAAACTCCAGGGCATTTACCCGGCGTCGGGTCTTTTCTATTTCAATGGATAAAATCTCCAGTGTCTTTTCTATTTCCGCAAGTTCAATTAGTCTTTCTAAGAGGCGGTCAATCTGCATCAGGGCAAGGTCAAGGTCACCACTTGTATAAAGAAATCCATAACCAATCATTCTCCCCGTTATCTTTTTTTTAAATTTGGGAATCCTCAAATTCAAAATTCTTTCCGTTGTCCACTCTATATCAATCTCCTTCTGGGAACCTAAGAGTGCCTCCTCGGTGGTGAATGGTGCCTGTTTGCTGGAAGCAAAATGAAACTTCGCATAGGCAAGTTCAAGTTCCTTTTCTATCTCCAACCTCAAATTGCGGATTTTGTATATCAACTCTAAAATCTTTCGCATCAATTCATCCTGTTTGTCCTTTAACAACTTATGTCCCCTTCGGGCAACAGCCAGACGCCGCTTTATGTTTAAAAGTTGCATTCGGGTTGGCGGAATATCAAGTCTCATTGTCGTAATATCTTTTTAGATACTCCTCCCTTACCCTCTTCATTTCAGACCTGGGGACCATTCTTAAAAGTTTCCATCCCAGGTCAAGGGTCTTTTCTATTGTTCTATCTTCATACTCTCCCTGATTGATATATTCCTGTTCAAAAACTTCGGCAAACTTCAAGAATATCTTATCAATCTCGGAAAGTGCTGCCTCACCAAGGATTACAGAAAGTTCCTGTGCCTCTTTTCCCCTTGAATAACAGGCAATCAACTGATTGAACAGGTCCGCATGGTCTTCCCTTGTCTTACCCTTTCCAATTCCCTTATCCTTTAACCGGGATAGAGATTGCATTACATCAACCGGCGGATTGATCTTCTTTCTATACAATCCCCGGGAAAGAATAATCTGCCCCTCTGTAATATAACCGGTGAGGTCGGGAATGGGATGGGTCTTATCATCTTCAGGCATAGTGAGGATTGGAATTAAGGTAATTGAACCCTTCTTTCCCCTTATCCTTCCTGACCTCTCATAGATTGATGCCAAATCGGTATATAAATAACCGGGATAACCCCTGCGACCAGGAATTTCCTTCCTTGCCGCGGAAATCTCCCTCAATGCCTCGGCATAATTTGTCATATCCGAAAGAATTACAAGGATATGCATCCCCTTTGTGAATGCCAGATATTCAGCAACGGTAAGAACCACTCGGGGTGTGGAGATTCTCTCAATTGCCGGGTCGTCAGCAAGGTTTAAGAATAAGATGACCCTTTCCAGTGCCCCGGAGTTCGTAAAATCCCGGATAAAGAAGTTTGCCTCTTCAAAGGTAATGCCCATTGCCCCAAAGACAATTCCGAAACTTTCCTCGCTCTGTAAAACCTTTGCCTGACGCACAATCTGGGCAGCAAGTCTATTATGGGGAAGTCCAGAGCCTGAGAATATCGGCAACTTCTGGCCACGAACCAGGGTATTTATGCCATCTATGGAGGAAATTCCAGTCTGAATAAATTCATTTGGATAATCACGGGCCGTAGGATTTATCGGCGCCCCGTTTATATCAAGCAAAACTTCAGGCACAATCTCAGGACCACCATCCCTCGGCCTTCCGAGTCCATCAAATATTCTGCCCAGCATATCTTTTGAAACACCAATCTTTAATGTCCGACCTAAAAATCTCACCCGACAATTGGCAATATCAATTCCACTTGAACCCTCAAAGACCTGAACCAGTGCCCGGTCCTCATTCACCTCTAAAATCCTCCCCCTCTTCTTTTCTCCACGGGCAGTAAAGATTTCAACAAGTTCCTCATATTTTGCACCCTCTACTCCCTCCACCAGAAGGAGTGGTCCACTCACTGATTTTATGCTACTATATTCTTTTATCATAATCTTTCCTGTGTGCTTTTTTCAATAAGTTTCTTAAACTCAAGTTTTATCTCATCTCTCAATTTATCAATTTTATCAAGTTCAGATTCCTGGATATATTTCATCCGGGCAATCTTCTCACGAATTTCCATCTTCAGGATGCTTGACAAAGCAACACCTTCCTTTAATGCTGACCTTGCCTCATTAAAATAATAGAGGCAGACATCCAGCATCTTGTATTGCTTTTTTAGTGATGTATATGTATCAATTTCATGAAAGGCATTCTGGTGTAAAAAATCTTCCCTGATTGAGCGGGCACCCTCAAGAATCAATTGGTCCTCGGGTGAGAGGGCATCAACGCCGATGAGCCGGACAATCTCCTGCAATTCCGCCTCCTGCTCTAATAATCGCATTGCCTCTTTGGAAAGTTCGGCATAACCTGGGGCAACATTATTAAGGTCATCGCGCAGGTCATCAAGGTATAATGAATATGAATTTAACCAACTGATTGCCGGAAAGTGTCTCTGATATGCGAGTCGGTCTTCAAGACTCCAGAAGACCTTCACCACCCTTAATGTCGCCTGAACAACCGGGTCAGAAAGGTCGCCACCGGGCGGTGAAACTGCGCCAATCACACTCAAGGCACCTTCCCGCTCTGGTTCGCCAAGGGTAATAACCCGGCCCGCCCTTTCATAAAATGAACTGACCCGCGCCCCAAGATAGGCTGGATAGCCTTCCTCACCGGGCATCTCTTCAAGCCTTCCTGAAATTTCCCTCATTGCCTCCGCCCATCTTGATGTGGAGTCGGCCATCAATGCTACAGAATATCCCATATCGCGAAAATATTCGGCAATGGTAATTCCGGTATAGACCGAGGCCTCCCTTGCTGCAACCGGCATATTTGAGGTATTGGCAATCAATATGGTTCGCTTCATAAGTGGTTCACCACTCTTGGGATCTTTCAGTTCGGGAAATTCCAATAAGACATCGGTCATTTCATTTCCCCGTTCTCCACAACCCACATAGATAATAATCTCGGCATCAGCCCATTTGGCAAGTTGATGCTGGATAACGGTCTTTCCCGAACCAAATGGACCAGGACAGCAGGCCGTTCCACCCTTGGCAATAGGAAAGAATGTATCAATCACCCTCTGTCCGGTGCTTAAGATAAAACTTGGGGAAAGTCTCTTTCTGTATGGTCTGGGCTGACGCACGGGCCAGCGATGAAAGAGGGTTAATTCTCTTTCCCCATCTTCATTTTTAAGGACGCAAACTGTATCATTCACCCTGAATCTTCCTCCCTTTATCTTTACAATCTTCCCTCTTAAATCAGGTGGCACCATAATCTTATGCGTTACCAGACTCGTCTCCCTGACCTGACCGATTATATCACCAGGGCCAACTAATTCCCCCTCTTTCTTTAAGGGCTCAAAATCCCATTCCCTTTCCCGATTGAGTGCCGGGACTTCCATCCCTCTCGTAATAAGTTCACCAGCCCGTTCCCTGATTATATCCAGTGGCCTTTGTATCCCATCATAGATTGATTCAACAAGCCCCGGGCCGAGTTCCACATAGAGAGGCTGGTTGGTTAGAAAGACCGGGTCTCCAGGGCCAATACCTGATGTATTCTCATAAACCTGAATTGATGCCTGGTCTCCGGAAAGACCGATAATTTCACCAACCAGTTTCTCCTCACTCACCCGGACCACATCATACATCTTTGCCCCGCTCATCCCCCGGGCAATAACGAGGGGCCCAGAAACCTTGACAATCTCAGGCTGCATTATACTCCCTCTATAAAAATATCAGCTCCCGCTGCCTTTTTAATCATCCTTCTGGTCCTTTCAATTCCCAATTTTGTTCTTGCCCGACCACTAAAGAATGGAACAAGGCAGGGGAATGTTTCTGATTGGTAGTGTTTCATAAGTTCTTCAAGTTCAGGTAGAAATTCTTCAGAAAAGAAGATTACCTTCATTCCTTTTTTAATAAGTTCAGTAACGACCTTTTCTGACTCACCTTCCTTTATGTAACACACCTCTACTCCGGCTGCTAAAAATGGAAGAATGTCCTCCTTCCTTCCCACAACTGCAATATTACTTGCCATAGTATCTACCAGACATCCGGTATGCTCTTTTCAATCTGAGAGGCAGGGATATTGTGAATTTTACCAATATATATCTGGCGCAAAGACTTCACTTCAGCCATTTTGAAATGGTAATAACCAAAAAGCGGCTCCACGCCAAAGGTATAGAATCTTGCCTGTTTCAAAAAATTAAGTCTTTTTTCCTCAATCAGTTTTTCCAGGGTTAAAAATGAAACTCCATCTTTGAAGGATTCAATTGCCTGCTCAATCAGGATTTCATAAGGTGTGCTACGGAATGACCTCACAACTGCCTCATTGTCTTTGTGTAAGACCTCCAAGAACTTTTCCTTGGGGATTGTGCCATATTCTATGAAGACCTGTTCAAAAATCTGTTCTGGATTTTCAAACTGCCTTACCCGGAAAAAGGAACGAATATTTTCCAGGTCAAAATAGAGTTCATAGAATTTCAAAAAAAACTCTGAAAATTTTGCATTCTCGCGAAGTTTTGAACAGAGGACTCTATCAAGACTGGTGCCGAGGAGAAAATTATCTTTATGCTTCATATAATCTCCAATCACCATCTTTAAATCTTCCCAGGACTCTATTTCATCCATTGAACAAGGATATAATAACTCTTTAGGACCGTTTTTCAAATTTACTTTCAGATTATGAATTGCCTCTGGCCATTCAAGACATCGCCTTGCCTCAATATGGAGGCAATATTTATTGAAAAAACTCCTCTCTTCTCTTTCCACCTTGTTTAAGGACTCAGGGAGGTTGTGGTCGCTATATGCAGAATCGGCAAGTATCGCATTGAAACTTGCAGGGTCTGCATTTATCAGACGCTCAAAGTGATTCTTTTTTAATAACTTCGCCTCCCTGGCACGGATAATACCATTGACAAAGGCATAGCGGGCGTCTTCGGTCCCCTGAATCATAAACCTTTCAATTATATTCAAAAAGGGTGGTCTGTCAACGATTAAGGCTTAAGTCTTTTATGGAATTTCTTATGATTTAAACTTCTATATTGACAATCTTTATTATTTGAATATAATTGCCAATGGTCAGGATTCGGTTAATGCGTATGGGAAGGCGGAATGTTCCCTTTTATCGGATTGTGGCGATTGATGGGAAAAAGGCAAGGGGTGGCAAATACATTGAAAACCTTGGTTATTATGATCCCAGAAAAAAAGATTTCAATCTCAAATGGGATCGCTTTGAATACTGGGTCTCAAAAGGAGCTCAGCCTACCGATACGGTGGCTAAATTAATAGAAAAATCAAAAGGAGGTTCATATGAAGGATCTCATTGAATACATCGTGAAAGGTCTTGTGGATAATCCAGATAAAGTAAACATTAAAGAGGTCGCTGGCGAAAAGAGCATCATATATGAACTTAGAGTCGGCGAAGGAGATCTGGGTAAAGTAATTGGTAAAGAAGGAAGAACCGCAAAGGCAATTCGCACCATCATTACCGCTGCTGCAATGAAACAAGGAAAACGCGCGGTATTGGAAATCATTGAGTAATGCGCATTAGCCACCCCTGCCTTTTTCCAGACCCTGACCATATTACAAAGTATAGGAATTTCAATAATTGCTTCGGTCGCTTCGCTCCCTTGCCTAACCTGCGGTTAGAGCACTATCCGGAAAGATAAATGTAGTTGTCCGATTTATCGGACAATGCCCAATGAATTGGGCAACTACAATTTTATATCCCCCTTTTGTAAAAGGGGAATAAGGGAGATTTAGGGGGTTTCAGGGGCTTTAGCCCCTGAAGTATGTTCAGGTATTGGATTTTCAATCCGATACCCTGGATTCAAACGGATAAAGGCAGATTAAAAACAGAATAAAATCCCCCTCACCCCTGCCCTCTCTCCGTTTTAACGGGGAGAGGATAAAGGTGAGGGATGGGGTTTCAGGGGGCATCACCCTGATGTTTCTTGTTAAGGAATTGCATGAAACCGCACTTTACCTTTTTTCAGAAGGGAGAACGAAGGGCAAAACTTATTGGTTATGGTGTCAGTTCACTTTGATATTATTTCCCTATTCCCGGAATATTTTAAGGGTCCACTCTCTTGTGGAACCTTAAGAATTGCCCTGGAAAAAGGGGCAATAAAAGTCCATATTACAAATCCGAGGGATTTTACCGAAGATGGAACTGTTGATGATTATCAATTTGGAGGCGGTGCGGGGATGGTCTTAAAACCAGAACCAATTGCCAGGGCAATAGAAGAAGTAAAAAGGAATGATTCTCTGTTAATCAACTTCACCCCGACCGGAAAAATCCTGAACCAGAGATTGGTCCAGGATTTAATCAAACAACCCCATATAATTCTTCTGTGCGGAAGATATAAGGGGATTGATGAACGAATAAATATTCTCTATAAACCGCTTGAGATTTCCGTTGGGGATTATGTCCTTGCTGGTGGCGAGGTGGCAGCACTGGTCTTAATTGAAGCAGTTGCCCGCCTGCTCCCTAATGTTTTAGGAAACATTGATTCCGCGGAGGACGATTCGCTCCAGAATGGACTTCTGGCAGCAGATATTTATACAAGACCCGCCACTTATAAAACACTCAAAGTGCCACAGGTTTTAAGGAGCGGTGACCATAAAAAAATTGCCTGGTGGCGAAGAAAGGAGTCTCTAAAAAAGACCTTAAAGAGAAGACCCGATTTATTGGGTAAATTGACAATGTCCAAAGAGGATTTAGATTTGATCCTGGAGGTGCTTGATGAAGGAAAGTCTGGATTTTAAACCCGGTGACCTTGTTAAGGTCTATGTAAAGATTACTGAAGGTGATAAAACACGCCTCACTCCATTTCAAGGGGTAGTTCTTCAAATCAAAGGAAGTGGTGCGGGAAAGACTTTTACAGTCCGGAAGGTCTCAGCCGGTATAGGTGTGGAAAGAATCTTTCCATTAAATTCGCCTTCAATTGCCAAGATTGAAGTAAAAAGAAGGGGCAAGGTAAGAAGGGCAAAACTTACCTATTTAAGAACAAAAAGAGCCAAAAAGATAAAAGGCGCAGAACCCGTCCCGCAGTCTTCTGAGAAAAAAGAAGAAATTCCATCGGAAAAGGAGGAAAAGACTGAAGGCAGTGGTGGACCTTAAATTCTGGCAAAGGTTTAACTTTATCGCGGGCTGTGATGAGGCAGGTCGTGGTCCCCTGGCGGGACCGGTTGTTGCGGCGGCGGTAATTATGCCCAAAAATTTCCATCATCCCGAGGTTAACGATTCAAAAAAACTCAAACCCGAAAAGAGGGAGAAACTTTTTAAAATAATCCAAGATTCTTCACTCGCATTCTCTTTTGGGATTGTTGAACCCGAGGTAATTGATGAAATCAATATTCTCAATGCCACAAAAATGGCAATGCGCGAGGCAATCTGTAACCTGAAAATAAAACCCGATGTTGTTCTCATTGATGCCCTCAAGATAGAAGACCTCCCCTTCCCCCAGATTCCAATAATTAAAGGTGATTCATTGAGTTTCTCGATCGCCTGTGCCTCAATTCTGGCAAAGGTAAAGAGGGACTCTATTATGCTTGATTATCATAAAAAATATCCCCAGTATCATTTCAACAGACACAAGGGTTATCCCACCCTCCTCCATAGAAAGTGTATTAAGGAATACGGGCTCTGTCCAATCCATCGTCGGACCTTTCGCCTGCTTTGAAAATCCATAATAAAAAATCTATCGGAAAAAAGGGCGAAGATTTAGCCCGAAAATTTTTCCAAAATCAAGGATTTATCATTGTTGAAAGCAATTTTCATACCCGTTATGGTGAGATAGACCTGATCTTAAGAAAAGATAAGACATTCAGATTTGTTGAGGTGAAGTTTCGTAGAACCCTGGATTATGGTTTACCCCAGGAGTCGGTTGTTAAAAGAAAACAGGAAAAGATAAGGAAAGTTGCCCTTTTCTGGCTGAAGATGAGAAATCTACCAATGGATACCGAGGTCCATTTTGATGTCCTGGGGATAAAAGAGGAAAAAAGAAGAATTGAATATGAATATCTAACCGATGCCTTTTAAACAACCATTCAGCCTTATTTATTTCTCTTTTATTTAGTTGGCAAGTAGCGGTCTGTAATTTTATGAAATTTTTAAGACTTCACGATATCCCGGAATATCAAGAAACCCGTGGCCGCTGACATTGAAGGCGATTACCTTCTTTTCACCACTTTCCCGGCACTTCAGCGCCTCATCAATTGCGCAGCAGACTGAATATGCAGACTCCGGTGCCGGAAGCCAGCCCTCGGTCTCCATAAAAAGTTTTGCCCTTTCAAATACATACCGCTCATCCTTTGGATAGGCAACTGTATCAATGTAGCCCTTGTTTCTCAATAGACTGATTATCGGTGAGCAACCATGATACCTCAGACCATCACCCTTTATTGGTGCCATATCAATTTTATGGCCAAGTGTATACATCTTTAATAAGGGTGTCATCTCGGCGTAATCGGCAAAATCATATTCATATTTACCCTGAAGATTTGGTGCGGCCTCACTCTGGGCTGCAATAAATTTTATCTTTTTCCCTTTGGTAAGGACATCACCCATAAATGGCAGGGCAAAGCCGCCAAAATTTGACCCCCCACCAAGGCAGGAGATTATTATATCAGGGTAATCATCAAAAATTTCAAACTGCCTCTTTGCCTCAAGGCCAATGATTGTCTGGTGCATAAGAACATGATTTAGAACCGAACCGAGCGAATAGATTGCTTTGGGGTCTTTTTGGGCAGCCTCAAGCCCTTCAGAGATTGCAATTCCCAAAGAGCCAACATGCTCTGGATTTTTTTCATACAATGACCTGCCAAATTCAGTTACCGGGCTTGGCGATGCATAAACATCAGCACCAAGAAGTTTCATAAACTGGAGCCGGTCCTTCTTCCAGTTATAGACACTCCGAACCCAGAAGACAATGCACTTTAATCCCGTCACCGCTGCTGCATAGGAGAGGGCTGTCCCCCATTGCCCGGCGCCAGTCTCGGTTGTTACCTTCTCATAACCTTCTTTTTTTGCATACCAGCATTGAGCAAGCGCAGTGTTTACCTTATGGCTCCCTGTGGGGCTAAAAAATTCTCCCTTGTAGTATAAACGGGCCGGGGTCTGAAGTTTCTTCTCAAGATTTGTTGCCCTGAAAAGGGGCCTTGGTCGGCCTGCCTTTTGATACAAATCAAGGATTCCCCCCGGAATATCAATCCACCGCTCATTGGAAAATTCCTGCTTGAGGCATTCACCAATCAAAAGATTGGGTAGATTATTTATTCGGGATGGACCGTCAGAAGGGTCCTGGGGTGGTGGTAAAGGTTCGGGTAAATCCGGTAAAATATTATACCACTGGGTGGGCAATTCATCGTGTCTTAAATTCACCATTGTAATCATCTTATCTCCTTTCTTTACATTTTGTTTTTAAATTCTTATCCATTATACTCAATATCTTGAAAAAATCAAGTTGCAATTTATATTATTTCTTTCTTAATTGATGGGGGGGAATTTTGAGTTGTTCACGATATTTGGTAACGGTCCGGCGGGAAATTATTATCCCCAAACGGGCAAGTTTCTTGGCAATCTGGGAATCGGAAAATGGTGTTGCCGGGTTTTCACTTTCAATTATATCTCTTATTTTACTGATAATGTATCCTTTATCGGTTTTTCCCAAAGGCGCACTAAAGAAGAATTTCATCTTGTGAATACCGCAGGGCGATTCCAGATATTTATTGGCCATCGCCCTTGATACAGTAGAGGGACTTACACCAATTCTTTTAGCAAAATCAACCATTGTAATTGACTTTAAATAATTTTGCCCCTTTAAAAAATAGTCCCGCTGATAATTTAGGAGATGGTTGATTATTTTTGACAGAGTATTATGCCTCTTTTCAATGGCAAAGATTAAATTACGGGCAGATTGTAATTTTTCTTTTATGAATTCAAGTTCTCCCGGGGAAAGATTTTGGGGATTTCTCAACTTTTCAAGATAGGATGCCTTTATTCTTATCCTGGGGATATTATCATCTTTTACCAGGGCAACAAGTTTATCATCCTGCCATTTGATTATGAAGTCCGGAGTGATATATCCCGAAGTAGATGAAGAATATTTCAGTCCTGGTCGGGGCTCCAATTTCATCAACACCCGCCTTGCCTCGTTGAATCTCTTTTCATCAACATTCAGTTTTTTCAAAATTTCTCGGTAGTTGTTATTTTTAAGTTGTGATAGATAGTCACGCACTAAAAGATATTCCAGGGAGTCCTCCTTATACCCCATCTTCTCCAACTGGGCAAGGAGTGATTCCTTTACCTCACGCCAAGCACAACCCGGTGGGTCAAATAGTTGAATCTCTTTTCTGATTTTCTGGACTTCGCAAATGTCGTATTTGTCCTGACACAATTCTTCGGGTGAAACAGCGAGATATCCATCATCTTCAATATTAGAAATTATCAATTCCGCAATCTCCAAATCCCGCCCCTGAAATTTTCTTTCAGCCTGCCTTAAGAGATGGAAATATAACTTATCATCTTCGGTGGGTATATTTTCAAGCGGGTCATATTCTATCTCAGTATTTTCATCTTCACAAGAAAAGTTCGGACTATCGGCATAAAAGTCAAGGATACTAAACTCGTCGCTTGCCTGAGATTTATTCTCCTCTTTTATCAGGGGTTCTTCTAATTCAGAATCAACCTCCTCAAGAAGGGGATTGGAATTGAGTTCTGAATTTATCAAATTTTCTAATTCCATAGTGGATAGTTCCAAGAGTTTTAAATAATAGTTTAGAGTGGGAAGTAGACTTTGTCTCAGGTGATGCTTCTGTATTATATCGGTCTTCTTTTTCATAACTCAAATATATTATACTCCCTAATTATAAATTGTCAAGGGTAAAAGTGAAGTTATGTTTCCCTGATTTCCTTCTCTTTCTTCTTTAAGATTTCATCAACCTTTTTGATATACTCATCAGTCATCTTCTGGATTGTTTCCTGTAATTTAAAAGATTCATCTTCAGATATTTTTTTATCCTTCTCCTGTTTCTTTATTTCATTATTGGCATCACGCCTGATATTTCTAATGGCAATCTTACATTCCTCACCCAATTTTTGATTTAACTTTACAAGTTCTTCACGACGTTCGGTAGTCAATGGTGGCAGAGGCAATCTGATGACATTGCCATCATTATTGGGTGTTAAACCAATACCCGCTTTGTTTATCGCCTTTTCTATGGCGGAAAGTGCCTGTTTATCCCAGGGTTGAATCACAATCAAACGCGGCTCAGGAATCGTAATGCTTGCTACCTGGTTTAATGGTAAAAAACTGCCGTAATATTCTACTTTTATTCCATCAAGCAGGGCCGGCGATGCCCTGCCTGTCCTCAATTTTGCCAGTTCCTGGGACAAAAGATTAATGGATTTTTCCATCTTTGTTTTTGTCTCTTCTTTAATCTTTTCCATCATAAGACCTCCGTTTTATCGTCAATCAATGATCGTCCCGATTCTTTCACCCAGAACAACTTTCTTTAAGGGGTATTTCATCAAATTAAAAACGCAGATTGGTATATTCGCTTCTTTACAGATATTAAATGCGGAAGTATCCATTATCTTCAAATTTTTTTCAATTACATCCTTAAAATTTATATGGCGATAAAATTTTGCCCCCTTTACCTTTAAGGGGTCATCAGAAAAGACCCCTTCAACCTTCGTTCCCTTTATTAGCAAATCCACATCCAATTCACTCGCCTTTATTGCGGCCGCGGTATCGGTTGTAAAAAGAGGACTTCCCGTTCCACCAACAAAAATCATCACTGCACCTTTATCATATAATTCTCTATCGCTCAATTTATTGAATCTTTCCACAACCCCTTTTACTTCAAGATTGCTTCTCAAATATGCCTCAATTCCTTTTTTCTTTAATTGAGAATATAAAACTATCCCATTTATTATTGTGGCGACCATCCCGCACAAATCGGCATCAATTCGGTTCAACCAATGAGTAAACCCGCCCCTCATAATATTACCCCCTCCAATCACAACGCCAATTCTTATTCCTAATTTATGAATGGAAAAAATTTCGCTGGCAAGGTAACTAAAAACTTGGGGGTCAAAATTTCCTGCTTTATCACCAAGGATTTCACCGGAAATTTTGAGAATTATCCGGCGATATTTTGTTGATTTTCTACTCACCGAGTCTATACCGAACAAACCGCCGGATGACAATGTTTTCACCAAACTTGGCGATCTGTTCTTTTAAGTAATCACCAACCGTCTTTTCCGGAATTTTTACAAACGGCTGTTCCAGGAGGCAGACTGCATTATAAAATTTCTCCATCTTACCAGCAATGATTTTTTCTATTATCTCAGGAGGTTTCTTTAAATCCTGAATTTGACTGCGATAAATCTCTTTTTCCCGCTCAATAATTTCTTGGGGAAGTTCTTCCCGGGTTACCACGAGTGGTTCGCTTGCCGCAATCTGTAAGGCAATGTCGCGCACAAACCTCTTAAAGTCCTGATTGCGGGCGACAAAATCGGTTTCACAATTTACCTCCACAAGCACACCGAGTCGGTCTCCAGGGTGAATATAGGCATCAATCACCCCTTCTTTCGTTATCCTCCCTGACTTTTTGGCGGCAAGGGCAAGACCCTTCTTTCTTAAAAGGTCTATCGCCATTTCAATATTACCGTTTGTTTGAGTCAGGGCATCCTTACAATCAACAATCCCGGCACCGGTTCTTTCTCTTAATTCTCTTATCTTTTCCGCATCCATCCTACCTCCTTTTATTCGGTCTCAAACCCCTTTCGGCCTTCAATCACTGCATCCGCGATGATCCGGGCAACAAGTCCAATCGCCCTGATTGAATCATCGTTACCGGGTATTGGATAAGTAATTCCAGTGGGGTCAACATTTGTATCTACAATTGCAACAACCGGAATATTAACCTTCTGTGCCTCACGCAGGGCAGTTTCGTCTTTGACAACATCAACGATAAAGATAAGACCGGGAATGCGGTCCATTTCCCTTATACCTTCAAAATACTTATAAAGTTTCGTGTACTCTCTTTCCAGATTGGATAACTCTTTTTTGGACAACATTGCCCAGCGACCATCCTCTTTCATCTGCTCAAGTTCGCGGAGCCGCTGGATTCTATTGTAAAGGACATTAAAATTGGTGAGCAACCCTCCCAGCCACCTTTCTGTGATATAAAATGCCTTACACCTTATTGCCTCTTCTTTTATGACATCTTTTGCCTGTTTTTTTGTTCCCACAAAAAGAATACCCTTTCCCTGCTCCGCAACCTTCACAATTGCCTCATAAGCCTTTCTTATTGCCTCCTGAGTTTGTCTTAAATCTATAATATGGACACCACTTCGCTTACCAAAGATGTATCTTTTCATCTTTGGATTCCACCGCCTTGTGCGGTGTCCAAAATGGATACCGGTGGACATCAATTCTTCAATCGTAACAAGTTCCAATATACCTCCTTTATTACACTTTCCATCACCAATCAGCGTTTGGAGAACTGGAAACGTTTGCGCCGCTTTGCCAGTCCATATTTCATCCGCTCTTTTTCCCTGGGGTCTCTGCGCAAAAGTCCGGCACTCTTTAAAGATGGTTTCAATTCTGGATTATAATTAACCAATGCCCGGGCAATTCCGAGGCTCAAGGCACCAGCCTGACCAGAAACCCCGCCCCCCATTACCTTTGCCTGAATATCAAAATTACCCTTAACACCCGCCGTGATCAAAGGTAAATTAACAATGTCAACCAAATCCTGACGGCAAAAATATTCAAGTGCCTCTTTACCATTCACCATAATGCTTCCCTTACCTGGGGTTAAAATTACCTTTGCTACAGCCCTCTTTCGAGAACCAACGACTATTTCACCCATTAAAAAACCTCCTTTTCATATTTCAATCACCTCTGGTCTTTGCGCCCTATGGGGATGCTCATCACCAGTATAGATTTTTAATCTCTTAAGCATCCTCGCCCTGAGTCTATTATCCGGCAACATCCCCCGCACCGCATGATAAATTACCTTCCTTGGATTCTTCTGTAACAGAAGTTTTAAATTTATCTTCTTCAGTCCGCCGGGGTAAAAAGAGTGGTGATAATATATTTTATCTTCCATCTTTTTACCCGTTACCTTAAATTTATCCGCATTGAGAACCACCACAAAATCACCACAGTCAACATTCGGTGTGTACTGGGGTTTACCTTTTCCCATAAGAATTCGGGCAATTCTGGTTGCCATTCTACCCAGTATCTTATCCCGGGCATCAACCAGATACCATTTTCTTTTAACTTCATTCTTATTCAAAATCTTTGTCTTCATAGGTTTTATTATACGCAAAAATCAATTGAAGTCAAGTGATTTTAATTGGTTGACAAAACCATTCTTGTGACTATAATTATAAAATCGCCGAGATGGCGGAACTGGGAGACGCGGCGGACTCAAAATCCGCAGTGCTGAAAGGCGCGTGGGGGTTCGACTCCCCCTCTCGGCATTATTGGGATTGAATTCAACCGAGCGAAAGCGAAGTTATCTTAAGGACTGGATTTTCAATCCAATACCACAAGGGAGAATCCCCTTGATGATGTTCAAGTATAGGAATTTGAAAATTTGCTTCGGTCGTTTCGCTCCCTTGCCTAACCTGCGGTTAGAGCACTATCCGGAAAGATAAATGTAGTTGTCCGATTTATCGGACAATGCCCAATGAATTGGGCAACTACAATTTTATATCCACTTTTGTAAAAGGGGAATAAGGGAGATTTAAAGAGTTTCAGGGGCTTTAGCCCCTGAAGTATGTTCCTGTATAGGAATTTCAAAAAATTCCTATACAGCAGATAAGGAAAATTTCATTATAGAAAAGGACAAGATACATCAGGGACATTCGTAATGCCAAAGATAGTGCACAACCTATGGTAACCCTCACCTTTATCCTCTCCCTTTCCAAGGGAGAGGGTTAGGGTGAGGGATGGGGGTTTCAGGGGGCATCCCCCTGATGTATCTTGAAGGATAGGAATTTAAATAAAATTAATTCCAATAATGAAAAATTTTATTTTCCAGAAAAAAAATTTTTCAAATTCCTGTAAATATGAAATTGAATTATTGATAAGGGGGCTTGAGGAATTAAAGATAAATCAATCTTCGGCAATAGGAAGATTCCAAATTTATCTTGAGACCCTCTTTGAATATAGAAATAAAATCCATCTGATTTCCCATAAGGACTACGAGAGAATAACTTTGAGACATTTTTTGCCCTCCCTGGTTGCCCTGCCCTTTATTGGTGAGGCAAAGACTGCCTGTGATATTGGCGCGGGTGCTGGATTCCCTTCAATTCCAATAAAAATCATCCGACCCGAAATAAAACTTACCCTATTTGAATCCCAGAGGAAAAAGGCACGATTTCTTAAAGTCTTGATTGAAAGATTGAACCTCTCCAATATTTGCGTAATTGATAAACGGGCTGAGAATTATGAAGGAGATGGATTTGATTTGGTTCTAATTAAGGCGGCGGGGAAGATAAAAGATTTAATTGATACCTTCAACCTTTTGCTCAATCCCTCAGGTCGGGTAATTTTTTATAAGTCACCGATGGTTGATGAGGAAGTATCTCAGGCAAAAGAAAAAATCTTGAAGTTCGGCTTTTTGCCAAGAATTGAACTGGTCACCACACCGATTGAAAAAAGGAAGATGGCTTTGGTTATTTTAACAAAATGATTTCTATAATTATCGTCAATTATAACCAGACGGTCTGGCTCAAAAGGTGTCTTGAAACGATTGGCAAATCCTCTCCGGAATTTCCTCTGGAGATTATTATTATTGACAACAACTCAGCAAGGCCACCCGAAGATTTAATAAAAGAATACCAGAAGGATTTAAATTTAAAACTGTATAAAAATGAGAAGAATCTCGGTTATGCCCGGGGTGTGAATCAGGGAATAAAACTTGCCCGTGGTGAATATCTGTTAATTATCAATCCCGATGTTTTTATAACCTCAGATTCATTGACGATGATGGTTGAGTTTTGGGAAACAAATAAAGAAATCGGAATCCTCGCCCCACAGTTATTAAATCCGGATGGAACAATTCAGATTTCCTGCTTCCGTTTTCCCAAATGGTTTACCCCTTTTGTCCGACGGACATTTCTTAAATTTTTACCCTTTGGAAGAAAGGAATTTGATAGATACACAATGGCTGATTATGACCGTCAGGAATTGAGAGAAGTGGATTGGGTATTGGGTGCAGCAATGCTGGTAAAAAAAGAGCGTATAGAAAAGATAGGACCTATGGATGAGAGATTTTTCTTATATTTTGAAGATGTTGACTGGTGCCGAAGATTTAAAAATGCGGGATTTAAAATCGTCTATTTTCCGCTGGTGAAATTTTATCATCAATACCCGCGTCTTTCTGCAAAGAGCGGAGGGATAATCTTCTTTAATAAATTCTTCTGGTTTCATTTAATCAGTGCGGTAAAATACTTCGCCAAATGGGGGCCAATCTCTATTCCCCGAAATACTTCTCGTTGACCATCTTTATGAACTCTTTTTGCTCCTCAGGGGTGAGTTCATAGACTTCCTGATAGAGGTCATTTTGAGTCTCTGTGTCTACCCGTCTGGCAACTTCTTTATTCCCGAACTTAAAAAGAAAATACAAAACCCCTAAAATCCCGATTGCTGAGGCGGCAATAGGAATTACAATCCGATACGGGAATGGCGATTTTGTTTTTGCACTCACAATCCTTTCGTGAACAGAAATTAAAAAATTCTCCCAGTAAGTTTCATCCGCCTCTTCAATATCAGGGCAGGAACAGACACTTATACATTCGCTTAAGAATTGGTAATCTTCAGCACACAATGGACATCGGGCAAGATGGTCAAGGATAATTGCCTTCTCTTGTGGGTCAACCTCTCCTAAGAGGAGATCAACAATCCTTTCCTGAACATCCAAACAATTCATATCTTTCCTTTCAAATAATTTTTCAAATTTTTTATTGCCAGATGGTAATTGACCTTTACAGTATTCACCGGTTTCTTTAAAATTGTGCTTATCTCCTGATAGGGCAGGTCTTCCAATGCCCTTAAGGTGAAGACACTCTTCTGCACATCCGGGAGTCTTGCCACCGCATTGAATATCAATTCCCGCAATCTTTTGTTCCGATACCGTTCCACCGGGTCATTTTTGGGAATTTCTAAGATTTCATCCCTAATTTCTTCCTGGGGACGTTGTTTTTTTATAAAATTTATACAATTGTTGACCGCAATTCTAAATAACCAGGTAGTAAATTTGGAACGACCATCAAAGTTATTTAAATTCTTATATGCCTTTATGAATGTCTCCTGTGCCATATCCTTTGCATCCTCATAATTCTTCAGCATCTTATAACACAAATCGTGAATCTTTACCTGATGCCTTCTTACGAGTTCATCATAAGGTTCAATCTCTCCGGCCTTGACCAATTGCACCAACTCCTCATCACTCAGTTCCCGATATTTAGACAACCTTTGGGTGAGAGAGTTTACCTTATTAGACAAGGGAACGCCCCTTTAACAATTTTTCTTTTAGGATTTTCTCTACATAACCTGTCAATTCCTGCCGTAAATCTTTTAATGGCTTATTAAATTTCAGTGCGATTTTTTTTAAGTCCTGATATTCAATAGAAAACCTCTTTATATTATTATACAAAAATGTTTTCACCCGCAATTTCCCATAGGGTGTAGAGAGATTTACAACATTTCTGTGCAATTTAATCCTCTGGGCATTGGTTATTCTTACTCCCAGGGTAGTGGTCTCCTGGAAAATAATATCCAATACTTTATGGTTATTACTGGTTGCAAGCACGGTGAGAATAACGCCGGGTCTTGAATTTTTCATAATTACCGGGGTAAGGAAAACTTCAAGTGCCCCAGCCTTATACAATTTTTCAAAAACAATTTCATAATCCTGAGGATTCTGGTCATCAATATTTGCCTCTATTATCTGGCACTCATCACTGATTGTTTCATCAACTTCGCCAAGGAATACCCTCAAGAGATTGGGATAATCCTTTATTTCCATCATCCCGGCCCCGAGTCCAATATTGTCTATTCTCTTGAAACTCAAACTTTTAACCGGTTCGGCAATTGAACTCAAGATTGCGGCCGCGGTGGGGGTCGTCAATTCATAAGGAACTGGCAGAAATTCAACCGGAAAACCTTTTAACAACTCGGCAGTAGCAAAGTTGAATGCCGGCATATTCCCTTCCCTGGTCTTGATAAATCCCATCCCGGTTTTCAATGGTGCGGTATATATCTTCGTAACATTCAGAGAATCTATTGCCACAACCGCACCCACAACATCAAGGAGGGTATCCGCATCACCAAGTTCGTGAAGATGAACATCTCTGGTATGATGAACCTTTTTTTCAGCCTCAAAGATATTTTTGATAATCCTTGAAGCAGTATCTTTTATATTTTCAGACAATTGACTTTTCTCAATGAGTTTCAAAAATTTGTCTTCCCTGATTTCTTTCTTGATGACAAACTGAAGATTCTTGGCGATTATTCCGTCTCTATTTACATCTTTAACATTTATCTCAAAATCGGTAATGAAGGCAAGATTTTTCTTTAAGAATGCTATTTTTACACCCAGGTCCACTAAACTTGCCAGAATCATATCGCCGCTTGCCCCGCAAATCGGGTCAAAATATAAAACTTTCATTTTATTTTTTTAATATCTGATTATACCGAAAATTGAAACAAAGTCAATCAGCAATCTTTTAACCCTTGATTATATATTTAAATCAGGTAAAATAATCTATGCCATCAATGAGGCGACCTTATTTTTATGCAATTCTGGTGGTTTTATTCTGGGCCACGGTTGCCTCCGCATTTAAAATCTCATTAAGGTTTTTGAATTTTATACAACTTCTATTCTGGTCGTCTCTCTTTTCGGCAATTCTGCTTTTCATAATTGTGCTGGCACAAAGAAAAATGCCCGATTTGATTGAATCATATAAAAATTTCTGGAAGAATTCTTTAATCTCGGGATTCCTTAACCCTTTTCTTTATTATTTTATACTATTCAAGGCATATTCCCTGCTTTTGGCTCAAGAGGCCCAGCCCTTGAACCAAACCTGGGCAATCATCCTTGCTATATTGTCGGCAATTCTATTGAAACAACCGCTGTATCCCAAAAGTATCATTGCACTGTGTATCAGTTTCTTCGGTGTTTTGATTATCACAACCCATTTAGAATTCAGAAATTTAAAGTTCTCAAATCCATTGGGTGTAATACTTGCCCTGGGCAGTGCCTTTGTCTGGTCAATTTATTGGATATACAATCTCAAGGACCAGCGGGATGTGATTGTCAAACTCCTCACCAACTTCACCTTCGGTCTCCTTTTTATTCTCCCTGTAATTTTTTTGACCAAAAACTTTTCCATTCCAGATTTATCTGGAATTCTTTGCGGTATTTATGTGGGCACTTTTGAGATGGGAATTACATTTGTATTATGGCTCAAGGCATTGAAACTCGCACCCGTTGCCGCCCGGATTACAAACCTAATCTACCTGGTGCCATTTTTCTCGCTGATTATAATCGGTCTGGTTCTTAAGGAAAGAATTCAAATCTGGACTATCCTGGGACTCATTTTTATTATTACTGGAATTATAATACAGACAAAATAGACTACCGAAAACATTGCGGGTCCTCGGCATAGAAATCGCCAGTCAGTGCATAAGCAATTGCCCGACAGCCGATACAGCCTTTAATCTGGCAATTGCCACATTTACCTTTTAAATTTTTTTCAAGACTTTCTTTTAAAATTTTCAGGCGGAGAATTATTTCATAAAATTCGTCAACCAGAATATTCCCAATTTTGGTGGGAAAGCGGCGACAGGGATAGACATCCCCATTGGGCAAAAGTGCCATTGACTCCTCACCGAGATTACAAGGCGCACCTTTTAGTCCTATCTCTTTTTTTAATTCAATGTGAAATGCCTTGTAAGGCAGAAGTTCCAAAGGTGAATAATCAAGTTCCATATATTGAATGATTGCCCTGATCACCCATTCCCATTCATCCTTTTTTAAATATTGATTTTTGAGCATTCTCCCCTTTCCCCAGGGGACGAATCGTTCAACAATTATCCCATCCGCCTCAATATTTTTTGCAAATTGTAGCATTAAAAAAAGATTTTTATAGTTATAACTGCCGAGGGTAAACATCAAAACAATCTCTTTTTGGGTCTGGTTGCGAATCGCCATAATATTTTTTACCACCCTGTTGAATACACCCCTCCCTCTTATTGAATCGTTGGTCTGACAATCATTTCCTTCAAGGGAAATTTTAAGTTCCTTTATTTTCTTATATTCTTCAATCCGTGTAATGTTTTGGTTTAAAAGCAGGCCATTGGTAATGAGATTTATCGCGCTAATATTGGATTTATCTTCAAGGTGGTCAAGAATTTTATAGAAGGCGTCATGCAAAAATGGTTCTCCTCCGGTAATATTAACCAGTATTTCGGTCTCAGGCAGGGCAGTGGTAATTTTGTTTATTATCTTTTGAATCGCCTTGAAATCAAGGTCGGCGGTCTTTGTAAAATCTTCCTGATAACAATGATGACACCTTAAGTTGCAAAAATTTGTGATATGCCACTGAAAACCAAAGAATTTCTTTTGTCCTATATAGTTCATTTTAGATTATAACAAAAGGATAGAAAAAATCAATAATAATTGCCGGTTGATTTTATGGAAAAAATGGGTATAATTATTCTATGCGAATCCAGCACTTAATAATAATCTGGAACTGTTTGGTCTTTGCCCAAGTGCCAAGTATTGAAAAATTCCACTCCTTTGCCAGTAAACCATACCTGACCCCTGCCTTATCTTTATCAAATTCCATCAATATAAATTGGAATACCACTGAACCCGAATCAACAATTCTGATTTATGGCTTGAGTCCCGCCCTCCAAGAGACAATTCGTCTTGAAGGAGTGAGAACCTATCACCATATTATGCTCTATAACTTACTGCCCAATACTGAATATTATTACAAAATCTTTTCCACTAATGAGGTCTACAAATTCCAAACCGCACCGGAATTTACAGATTCAATCACATTTGTCGTTTTTGGGGATACAAGAAGCGATTCCGCGAGTCACCAGAAAGTAATTGATAGAATTGGAAAATATGACTTTGATTTTATCATTCATACCGGGGATTTTGTAGTAAAAGGCGATGATACCGAGGCCTGGCGAACATTTTTTAATATTGAAAATAGATTATTGAGCAGGAAAATTTTGATTCCTACGATTGGCAATCACGAAAAACCCTACTGGCCCTATGATACAATTTTTGCCCTGCCCGGGTGTGAATACTATTACTCACTCAATTACGGCAACACCCACATCGTCTCTCTAAATACGGAAATGGAATTGAATGGACCGCAGAAAAACTGGCTGATAAACGATTTGATTGAAGCCCGGCTGAACCCATCCATTGACTGGATTTTTGTTAGTTTACATCGTCCCCCCTATTCTTCAGGTAGTCATGGGAGCGCGATGGAAGTGCGCAATACCTGGTCACCAATTTTCTCCGAATACGGGGTGGACATTGTCTTCTGCGGTCACGACCACTCTTATGAGAGAACAAAGCGGATAGCCGGAGTCATTTATATCATCTGTGCCGGTGGGGGTGCACCACTCTATGATGTGGGAAGAAACGAATGGACCGAATATTCAGAAAAAACCCACCATTTTTGTTTGATTAAGATAAGGGGCCGGCATTTAGTTCTCCTGGCGATAAAACCCGATGGCACGGTGTTTGATTCATTAACTATAAGGAAATAGAGTTTTTTCCCACGCAACAAGTTCGGTTACTCCGTTATTATTCTTCTGAATAAGTTTCTCATCCTGAAGCGCTATTTAAAAGATAAATGTAGTTGTCCGATTTATCGGACAATGCCCAATGAATTGGGCAACTACAATTTTGTATCCCCTTTTGTAAAAGGGAAATGAAGGGGATTTAGCCCGGATTATTCATACGAAAAGTCATTGAGCCCGCCTTACTCCTTCTGTCATTGCGAGACCGCCGAAGGCGGGCGAAGCAAGCCCATCTGTTCTTATGAGGAACCAAACGACGAAGTAATCCCTGAAATGAACGATAACAAATGAGATTGCTTCGGAGTTCTTTCACTCCGTTCAGGACTCCTCGCAATGACAAAAAGAAAAAAACAGAGTGTCAAAAAATTTTGCGCTTGAAAAATGGCGCAAATCCGCTTTAGGATCGCCTTTGAACGAAATTTGCCCAAAATAGTATGAATAATTCAGGTTAATCCTCGCCCCGTTTTAACGGGGAGAGGATAAAGGTGAGGGGCAGGGTTTCAGGGGCTTTAGCCCCTGAAGTATGTTCAAGTAAGGAAACTCAATGTGCTTCGGCCCAGGTTTTACCCGTCCCAATTTTTACCTCAAGGGGGACTTCAAGGTTTACAATTCCTTCCATCGTCTCTTTTATTATCCTTTTTGCCTCATCAATCCGTTCTTCTTCAATTTCAAACAGTAGTTCGTCGTGAATGGAGAGGAGAAGACCGCTTTTGAAACCTGCCTCAGATATCCTTTTTTCTGTTTCAATCATCGCAATTTTTATTATGTCCGCGGCGGTCCCCTGAATTGGCGTATTGATTGCGGCCCGCCTTGCCCCTTCTTTTATGTTATAATTTTCTGAATAAATTTCAGGAAGCGGCCGGCGCCGGCCAAAAATGGTTTCTGTATAACCCCTGTCTTCAGCAAGTTTTATTACCTCCCTGCGCCAGGCATCAACATCTGAATAGAGGGAATAGTAGGTCTGGATAAACTGCAGCGCCTCATCTTTTGAAATATCAAGACCCTGGGCAAGCCCATACTCACTCATTCCATAGATGAGTCCATAGTTAACAACCTTTGCCATTCGACGCTGATGTTCATTTACCATCTCTTCAGGTATGTTAAACACCAGTGAGGCGGTGTGATTATGAATATCCCTCCCCTGCCTGAATGCCTCAATTAAATTTTTATCCTTTGTGATATGGGCAAGGATTCTCAACTCAATCTGGGAGTAGTCGGCAGAGATAAAAGAGAAACCATCTTCAGCAATAAAACCGGCCCGTAAATTTTTTCCAAGTTCAGTTCGGATGGGAATGTTTTGAATATTGGGATTTGAGGAGGAGAGTCGGCCGGTCGCAGTTCCGGTTTGATTAAATGTCGTATGGACACGTCCATTCTTTGCCGATTCAATAAGGGGTTCAATATAAGTTGCGGCAACCTTTAATAATTCGCGATGCTTGAGAATCAAGCCGGGTAGTTGATGCTTCTGGCTCAATTGCTGGAGAACCTCCACATCGGTTGAATAGTGGGTTTTGCCCCTCTTTACTGGGGTTAGTTTCAAATCCTCAAAGAGAATTTTTGAGAGTTGATGTGAAGAATTGATATTGAATCTCTTGCCGGCGACTTTATAGACCTCTTCGGCAATCTCAATCATTTCCTTCTCAACCCGATGGCCCAAAGATTTTAGGTGTGATATATCAATTTTTATTCCCCTCTTTTCCATTTTGGCCAGGACATATATTAATGGTTCTTCAATCTTTTGGTAGACTTCAAACCCTCCTGTTCCTTTAAGTCTATTTTTTAAAACTTCATACATCGCGCGTGAGAATCGCGCAACTATGGGTGGGGTCTCCATCAGATATTTTGAAAGATATCTGATGCTGACATCTTCAAACTTGTATGATTTTGAATTCGGGTCAATGAGCCAGGCCGCAATCTGAACATCAAAGAGCGGTGGTTTAATTTCAAAAATTTTTATCATCTCCTTTAAGTTATAACCAATTTTTACAAATCCAGTAGAATGTAGCATTTCTTTTATCTTATCGTAGGGGAACTGATAAACCCCTTTACCATCAGAAATAAAAATTCCCCCATCTGAGAAGGATATCCCAACGCCATTTTGAAAATCAATTCTATCTGGTTCAAAATCTGTGACAGTCTTTATTTCTATCCTTTCCCTCTTCCCCAGTTCCTTTATAAATGAATGGAGTTCAAGGTCAATTAGCACGGGCATAAGTTTATCAAACTCGGGATTTTTCACAATCATCTCTTTTGGGTTGACGGTTAATGGCACATTGAAATCAAGCACCGTCAGTTCCTTTGAAAGTTTCAATAAATCCTTATGCTCGGCAAGTTTCTTTTCATTTTCAATTGCCTCATTTAGACTTGGATACTTTTTTAATATCTCCACCGCCCGATGTGGCCCAATTCCTGGAACACCCGGGATATTATCAATTGTATCCCCGGCCAGGGCAAGGAAATCACTGATTCTATCAGGTGGAACTCCAAACTTCTCCTTTACTTTTATACTATCATATATCAAGTCCTGATATGCATCATATACAAAAATGTTGTTCCCAACCAGTTGTAGTAAATCCTTATCTGAACTGACAATATAGACTTCACCATACTTCCTTAAATTTTTTGCCAGTGTGGCCAGAACATCATCGGCCTCATAACCTTCAACTTCATAAATCAATATTCCAAGATACCGGGCAATTTCCTTTACCTTTTCTATCTGAAAAGGAATTTCTTTTGGGGGCGAGGGTCGGGTTGCTTTATATTCTTTATAGACCCTGTCCCGGAATGTCTCACCCGGGGCATCAAAGGCCAGGCATATCCGCTCTGAATCCAATTTCTTCTTTACCCTTTCCACAGTATTCAAAAATCCAAATATACCGGAGGTATTTTCGCCTTTTGAATTACGCAGGGGATTTTTGATAAATGCAAAATAAGAGCGGAAGATTATGGAATGGGCATCAAATAATATAAATCTTATTTGCATAGTTAATTATATCTAATATTAAATATAAAACAAGGGGGCGTTTTCCTTTACCTTGACAAAACAATTATTTCGGATAGAATAGAAAAGATGGCAAGGGCATATCTTCTTTTGGGAACAAATCTTGGCAATCTCAAAGAAAATCTCCAAAGGGCAATCAGGGAGATGGCAAAAGATGATATTAAAATCCTGAAACAATCAAAAATATATAAGACAAAACCCTGGGGAAAGAAAGACCAGCCGGACTTTTTGAATCTTGCCCTTGAGGTTGAATCAACCCTCACCCCGCAGGAACTTCTCAATAGACTAAAGGCGATTGAAGAGGGAATGAAAAGGCAAAAAACTGAAAAATGGGGACCAAGAATAATTGATATAGACATTCTTTTTTATGAAAACCAGATAATCAATGAGCCCGATTTGACCATTCCCCATCCCCAATTTTACAATCGGCTATTTGCCATAATACCGATGGCGGAAATTGCCCCCGATTTTATTCCCCCGAATTCTACAAAAAAGATTAAAGAGTTAATAACTGGGGTTTCTGGTGAAGGAATTGAGATTTATTGCGATTGAAGGTGTGATTGGCTCGGGCAAGACGACCCTTGCCCAGGGACTGGCAAATAAGTTCCATGCCGGCTTGGTTCTTGAGGAGTTTGAAGATAATCCCTTTCTTGCCCGATTCTATTCCAATCCCCGGCAGTATGCATTTCACACCCAGATTTACTTCCTCCTCTCAAGATACCGTCAGCAGAGGAAGATTGCCCAGATGGATCTCTTCCACAGCCGGATTGTGAGTGACTATCTTTTTGCCAAGGACCGAATCTTTGCCGAGGTCAATTTAACTGAAGATGAGTTCTCTTTATACGATAAAATTTATTCTCTCGTTAAACAAGAGATTCCCCATCCGGATGTTGTAGTATATCTCCAGGCTCCAGCCGATTTTTTATACAAAAGGATCAAAAAAAGGGACCGCAGTTATGAACGGAATATTGAATATGAATATATTGAGCGACTTTGTGAAGCCTATAATTCCTTTTTCATCCACTACAATACCTCATCCCTTTTGGTTGTAAACATTACAGGATTTGACTTCTTATCCAATTCCTCCGACCTGGATTTGATATATCAGGAAATTGTCCAACTTCGGGTGCCCCGAAAAATCATCTCCCGGGAATGATAACCACCGAGACAATAATTGAGATGAAGAAAAATAAAGAAAAGATTGCCTGCCTTACAGCGTATGACTATCCCACGGCTAGGATTCTTGATATGGCAGGGATTGATATAATATTGGTTGGTGATTCTGCCGCAAATGTTGTTGCGGGTGAAAAGAATACCCTGCCCATCACAATGGAGGAGATGCTCTATCATACAAAAATTGTGGCAAGGGCAGTGAAGAATGCCCTGGTCATTGCGGATATGCCATTTTTGTCCTACCAGGGGAGAACGGATGATGCGGTCTATAATGCAGGGAAATTCTTGAAGGTTGGCGCAGCAGGTGTTAAGATGGAAGGAGCCGGACCAATTTTAAAGAAGATTGAAAGATGTGTCCAACTGGGAATTCCGGTAATGGGACATTTGGGTTTAACCCCTCAATCAATTCACAAGTTTGGAGGCTATAAACTGAGGGGCAAGACCCCTAAAGAGGCAAAAAAGATATACTCGGATGCCAAGGAACTTGAATCCGCAGGTTGTTTTTCTATAGTCCTGGAAAAGATTCCGATGGGACTGGCAAAGAGAATTACAAGGGTTCTTTCCATTCCCACAATTGGAATCGGTGCCGGTCCCTACTGCGATGGGCAAATTCTTGTTCTCCACGATATGCTCGGTCTGTATGAAGACTTCACCCCGAAGTTTGTCAAGCGATATGCCAATATCGGAGAATCAATAAGAGATGCGGTTTCAAAGTATATTAAAGAGGTAAAAGGAGGCACTTTTCCGGATGAAACCCATTCATTCAGATAAAAAGAAGTTTAGTAAAAAACACGCCCTGAGCGGTCTGAAGGAGAAACTTCCGCAGTTGGAGGTTCTTCCAAATCAGTTTAAGGACTACAAGATTACAATCATCATCCCGGAATATACCTCGGTCTGTCCACGCAGCGGACTCCCCGATACCGGGACGATAACAATTGAATATGTTCCGGATAAATATTTTGTGGAACTGAAATCTTTAAAGATGTATATTCTTGCCTATAGAAATTTGGGAATATTCTATGAGAATGCAGTGAACAGAATATTTAAAGATTTTATAAAGGCGGTGAAGCCCCGTGAGGCGGTTGTGCGGGGAGAATTCAATCCCCGGGGCGGAATAAAAACAATCGTTGAGGTGAAGACACCCGAAGCGAAATCTTGCCAGTCCAGGCGAGTCTCGCATCCGTAGATTATGCAGTCGGACATTAACCCACAAAAACTGAATAAAAAGGCAAGAGGTCAAAATGGGCAGGATTATTTTTTGTGTTATCGTCATTGCGGAATTATGTTTAAGTATAGGAATTTGAAAAATTCCTATACTTAATAATGAATTCTTTCATTATAGAAAAAAACGGCAACAAGATATTCAGGACAAACAATATGCAATTAGGTATCAGCGATACTATAGGGTTTGTTGGACAGCGGGGGTTTTCAGGGGGTATCCCCCTGAATATCTTGTGGGCAGTTTATCAAGATTGAAATAGAACCCTGTCATGCGGAACCACGCCTGAACTTGATTCACGGGGTGTTTCAGGATTTCATTTTCTTTCCGGGTTTCGTATTATTTTTGATTGACTTTTGGCAAAAATTGACTATAATGGATAAAATTTAGAAGCACTCAAACTTATTATGATTGGGATTTTATCCGAACGAAAGCGAGGATTATGTTCATAAGAGGAAAACGGGTTATTAGAGATAAAAGGGTTGGTGTCGTTAATCCATATAATAATCAATTGATTGAAGAAGTCGGCTTGAGTGATGAGCGGGATGTGCGCGAGGCGATAGAGATTGCCCAGCAGGGTTTTAAAATTTTGAAGGAGATGCCAGCTGGAGAGCGGGCCGGAATTCTTGAAAGGACCGCCCAGATAATGTTTCAAAAAAGAGAAAAATTTGCCAGGACAATCTGCCTTGAGGTGGGTAAGACGATAAACGAGGCAAGACTGGAGGTTGACCGGGCAATAAACACAATGAAACTTTCCAGCATTGCCGGACAGAAACTCACCGGGGAGACAGTGAGATTTGACCTTGCCGGTCCTGCTAAAAAAATGGGATTTTATATCCGGGTGCCCCTGGGAATTGTGCTTGCAATTTCTCCTTTCAATTTTCCTTTAAACTTGAGTTGCCACAAAATCGGACCGGCTATCGCCGCCGGAAACTCGGTCATCCACAAACCAGCAACAAAAACACCATTATCAGGAATTATGCTTGCCCAAGCCCTGATTGAGGCCGGTTTACCAGAAGAAGGAATTTCGGTGCTGGTTGGACCGGGAAGCACCACGGGAATGATGCTTGTAAAGGCACCTGAAATCAGGAAGATAAGTTTCACTGGTTCACTGGAGGTTGGCGAGACGATAATGGCGAATTGTGGTATGAAAAGGGTGACGATGGAACTGGGTTCAAATTCGGCAGTCATCATATTTAAGGATGCACCACTCGGCCTTGTTGCCAAAAAGATTCGCAAAGGAGGATATACACTTGCTGGTCAGGTCTGCATATCAGTGCAAAGAGTATATGTGGAAGAAACTATCGCCGATGAATTCTTAAGGGAATTATCCCTTGAGGTGGGACAGATAAGATATGGTGACCCAATCCTTGAAGAGACTGAAATGGGACCAATGATTGATGAATCGGCAATAAAAAAGGCTGAAACTTTTATTGAAGATGCAAAAAGGCACCGCGGCATCTTGATCCTTGGTGGCTCAAGTAAGGGCACCATATTTTTACCGACAATTATCTTTGATGTTGATGAAAAGTCAATGGTCATTCAGGAGGAGGCATTTGCACCGATTGTTGCCGTGAATAAATTTAAAACCTTACCCGAGGTGGTTGAGAAGGTCAATAATACAAAATATGGATTACAGACTGGAATTTTTACAAGGGATTTGAACCTTGCGTTAAAGTGTGCCCGTGAGATTGAATCGGGTGGGGTATTAATAAATGAGATTCCCACATTTCGGGTTGACAATATGCCCTATGGGGGCACCAAAGGAAGTGGAATTGGTCGGGAAGGACCCGAATTTGCAATAAGGGAGATGACTGAGGAAAAATTGATAATCTTTGATGAGTTGCCATAATTTGACCATTGACTTAAAAAATTTTTTATATATAATAATAATTTAATTAAGGAGCAAATTTATGAATAAAGAAGGAAAAATAGATACAATTTTGGGAAAAGAGACACTGGTCAATGGAAATTTGAAGATAAATGGTTCAATAAAGATTGATGGTTCGGTTCAAGGAGATATTGAAGTTAAAGAATCCCTCTTCACTGGTCGCGATTCATTTATCAAAGGGAATATCAATTGTAAATCGGCAATTGTTGGGGGCAGGATTGAAGGAAATATTGTTGCCCAGGAAATGCTGGAATTTCAATCCGGGGCACAGATTATTGGAGATATTGTGTGCAAGGGATTGATTATCCAGCAGGGGGTGATTTTTGACGGCAATTGTCGGATGGGCCAAAAACTGAAGGAAAAGGAATAAATGTTAATAAGATTTTATGGAACAAGAGGTTCTCTTCCGGTTTCCAGTACCGAGACCCTTAAATACGGCGGCAATACAACCTGTGTTTATATAGAAACCCAGGGTGGTAAATCTATTATCATTGATGCGGGAAGCGGCATAAGGGAATTGGGAGACTATTTAATAAAGAATAATAAATTCCTGCTTTATCTTGTCTTCACTCATTACCACTGGGACCATATTCAGGGCTTTCCATTTTTTGCCCCACTTTATAACCGCAAGACAATAATCAATGTCTATGGTCCAACTAAAGAGGTTGACCCCGAACAGGCACTTTCCTATCAGATGAATGTGCCATATTTCCCCACTATTCGTCTGACAGACCTCCCGGCCCGGTTTAATTTCAAAAAGTTTAAGTCAAAATTTACCATCGGTGATGCACATTTTTTTGTAATCTATAATAATCACCCCAATTTTACCTACGGGATAAAAATAAAGAATAATAAAAAGACTGTGGTCTTCTTGACTGACAATGAACTCCGTTCACCGAATCCTCGGACACCCTATGAGAAATTTGTCCGATTTATTAAAAATGCAGACCTTTTAATTCACGATGCGCAATACAACGATGAAACATATAAGTGCAAAATAGGCTGGGGTCATTCAACCTTTTCTCAGGTGATGGAATTTGCCCGTGATGGTTCGGTGAAAAATGTAATCTTTACCCATCACGACCCATTTAGTAGTGATGAATTTATAAATGAAGTATTGGCGAAGATACGAAAGAGATTCCCGGAATTCAATATTGACGCGGCAAAGACCGGAACCGAAATTAAAATTTAATTCCATTAGAATTTTTAATTTAGGTATAGGAATTTGAAAAATTGCTTCGGTCGCTTCGCTCCCTTGCCTAACCTTTGGTTAGAGCACTATACTTAATAACGAAACTTTTCATTATGAAAAGAGAGCAAACACAAGATACATCAGGGGGATGCCCCCTAACCCTCTCCCTTGGAAAGGGAGAGGATAAAGGTGAGGATTGCCATAGGTTGTGCACTATCTTTGGCATTACGAATGTCCCTGATGTATCTTGTCCTTTTCTATAATGAAATTTCCTTATCTGCAAGATATATCAGGAGTAAGTGGAATGCTCTGGAGAGCGCGCAAACTTTTAATAACCCTCATCTTATCCGCCAAGAAGTATGGCGGACTCTCCCTTAAAAAGGGAGAGGGAAGGGTGAGGGTTGAAGGAGGCTCATGGGTGAAACACCTGATGTTCAATATCAAAGGAGTAAAATGATTAATGAAATTGGCCTCGCCGCGGGGGCGATCTGGCGTAAATTGAATGAAGAAGGAGAGATGGTAATTACCAGGTTAAAAAGGAAATCCGGGTTGTCCATAAGTATGTTTTATTTGGGCCTGGGCTGGCTTGCCCGTGAAGACAAACTGAATTTTCGGCGCGAAAAGAGAACAATTTATGTTTCCTTAAAGAAATGAAGGTTCGAGTGCTTGTCGTTCGTGCCGCGGGGACAAATTGTGATGTGGAAACTGCTTACGCATTTGAACTTGCCGGAGCAATTGCACACCGCCTTTATATTGATGAGGTAAAAAAAACAAACTTATTGGATTACCAGATTCTTGTCCTGCCCGGTGGTTTCACCTACGGCGATGACATTTCGGCCGGAAAGATTCTGGCCAATGAAATTAAATATACAATGAAAGATAAAATATTAAAATTTCTTGAAAAAGGAAATTTGATACTGGGCATCTGCAATGGTTTTCAAGTCCTTGTAAAGTGTGGAATATTGCCGGGCAATAATGGTTATTTTCAACCCCAAACTGTGAGTCTGGTAACCAATGATTCAGAAAGATTTGAGGACCGCTGGGTATATTTAAAGGTCTATTCAGAAAGTTCTGTCTTCACCCGGGGTATCAATCAAATAATTACCCTGCCGGTTGCCCATGCCGAAGGGAAATTCGTATTAAGGAATGAAAGGGTTTTAAAAGAGATTGAAGGTCAGATAGCATTTAAGTATGTTGACGAAGACGGAAATGAAGCGGGGTATCCATACAATCCAAACGGCTCAATATTGGGGATTGCGGGTATTGTTGATAAAACTGGAAGGGTTCTCGGTCTTATGCCCCATCCTGAACGATATATCTCCCATCTTCAGCATCCATTGCATACGCGAGAAAGATTAAAAGAGGAAGGAGATGGCCTTGTAATATTTAAAAATGCAGTAAATTACTTTAAAGGATGAAAGGTTATATTACTGAACATCCCATATTAAAATTTCAGCGTGGTAGAGTAGTAAAATTTTATTTTGAGGATAAAGAACTTCAGGGATATGAAGGACTGCCTATTGCGGTCGCACTACATTCTGCAGGAATAAAGGTTTTAAGATATTCAGAAAGGTATAATAGACCCAGAGGATTCTTCTGCGCCGTTGGTAAGTGTTCATCCTGCCTGATGGAGGTTGATGGAAGACCAAATGTGATGGTCTGTATGGAGCCATTGAGAGAAGGGATGGTTGTAAGGAGGCAGAGAGGAAAAGGAAGAATATAAAAATATGAATTCCCCCAACTCGGATTTTGACATCATTGTCATTGGCGGTGGTCCGGCTGGTTTGAATGCCGCAATTGTAGCAAAAGAGTTGGGGGCTTCAGTACTGGTCATTGACGACAATCCCCAACTCGGTGGCCAACTCATAAAGCAGACCCATAAATTTTTCGGTTCAAAGGCGCATTATTGTGGAATAAGGGGGATTGATATTGCAAAAATTTTGAGCGGGCGCATTCACGAGATGGGCATTGATTTTATACTGAATGCTACAGTAATTGGCTACTATGATGATGATTCAATAGGTGTCTTAAAGAATGATGAACTTTTTCAGATGAAGGCAAAAAGGTATATATTTGCCACCGGGGCCAGTGAGAATATGCTTGCCTTTGAAAATTCTGACCTGCCCGGAGTTTATGGGGCGGGCGCAATTCAAACTATGATGAATGTTTATGGTGTTATCCCTGGTAAAAGGGCTCTGGTCATTGGCTCGGGCAACATCGGGCTGATCGTTCCCTATCAACTTTTGCAGGCGGGTGTTGAGGTTGCCGGAATTGTGGAGATATTGCCCAGGGTCGGCGGATATTATGTCCATGCGGCAAAGATAAAAAGGGCAGGTGTGCCAATATATCTGAAACATACGATAATTGAGGCAAAGGGCAAAGAATGTGTTGAGGCTGGCATAATTACTGAAGTCAACGAAAGGTTTGAATGTCTTGAAGGTAAAGAAAGGACAATTGAATGTGATATGATTCTCATTGCCGTTGGACTCTCACCCCTGTGTGAACTTTTGTATCAGGCAGGTTGTAGAATTGAATACATTCCTGAGTTGGGTGGAAATGTTCCATATTATAATGAGGATTTGCAGACTTCAAAGCCCAATATCTTCGTCTGTGGTGACCTTACATCCATTGAAGAGGCATCAACCGCCATCCTTGAGGGAAGAATAGCCGGAGCAAAAGCCTGTGAGAGTCTATATGGGAAGAATAAACGGTCTGAAGAGATTGTGAACCAGGCAAGGGAGGAACTTAAAATAATTCGCCAATCCCCTTTTGAGGAACGTATCGTCTCTGGTTATAAAAAGATGAAAATGAAATATGAAACATAAAAGTCCCATTCCTACCGTGGACATTATCATTGAGATTGACAATGGAATAGTTTTGATAAAGAGAAAAAACCCACCCTATGGCTGGGCAATACCCGGGGGATTCATTGAATATGGAGAATCTGCGGAATCGGCAGCAATCAGGGAGGCAAAAGAAGAGACCAATCTGGAGATATTTGATTTAAGACAGTTTCGTGTCTATTCAGAACCAGACCGCGACCCAAGATTTCATACAATAAGCATCGTCTTTATTGCCCGGGCAAAAGGAAAACCCAGGGCAAAGGACGATGCAATTGATATTGGTATTTTTACCAAAAATAATCTACCCGAGGAGATTGCCTTTGACCACCGAAAGATTTTGCGGGATTATTTTTACCGCAATAAATTTACCATCTAACCATCGCTCTTGATTTTTTAAAAATTATAATTATAATACTTAAGTCTTTAATAAATTATGAATATCCGAAAGGAGAAAATTATGCCGGGATATTATAGATTCCCAAGTCTCAATAAAGATACAATTGTCTTTGTGTGCGAGGATGACCTGTGGCTCGTTTCTGTGAATGGTGGGCTTGCCCATCGCCTCACTTCCAATTTAGGAAGAATCAGCCATTGTAGTATTTCACCGGATGGTGAATATATTGCATTCACCGGGCGGGAAGAAGGTAATAATGAAGTCTATTGCATTTCAATAAAAGGCGGAACAGCAAGACGCCTTACCTTTTTAGGTGCCAATACAATTGTCCGGGGCTGGACAAGGGATGGGAATAGAATCCTCTTTGCCAGTGATACCGGCCAGTGGTATCCTAATTTCACCTTCATTTATACAGTGGATAAAAACAAGGATATTCCTGAATTGGTTCCGGTTGGTCCGGCACGCACTATCTCTTATAGCACAAAAAGAGGGGTTGTGATTGGAAGAAATACGGCTGACCCATCAAGATGGAAAAGGTATCGGGGTGGAACGGTCGGCGAAATCTGGATTGACCCTGAAGAAAATGGCAAATTCAGAAAATTGCTTGATGTCAAAGGAAACCTCGCTGACCCGATGTGGATTAACTCAAGAATCTATTTTATCTCAGACCATGAAGGTGTGGGCAATATCTATTCCTGCACAATTGCCGGAAAGGACTTAAAAAGGCACACCCACCACACTGAATTTTATGTGCGGAATGCCAAGACCGATGGTCGAAATATTGTCTATCACTGCGGGGGCGACATTTATGTTTTATTTCCTGAAGAAAATCGTGTAAAAAAGATAGAGATAGATTTCCGCAGTCCCAGGGTCCAGACCCAGAGGAAATTTGTTGAGGCAAAAAAATATCTTGAGGACTATGCTATCCATCCCCGGGGTGAAAAGGTTTGTATTACAACCCGGGGCAAGGTCTTTTCTATGCCCAACTGGGAAGGACCGGTAATTCAAAATGGGCTGAAAAACACGGCCCGTTATCGTCTTGGCAGGTGGCTCTATGATGGTAAGAAACTTGTTGTTGTGACCGACGAAAAGGGAGAAGACTCTTTACAGATACATCAGAGTGATGGAAGTGCTGTGGTAAATTTACCGGTTCTTGACATTGGCCGACCAATTAGACTTGAACCATCACCAAGAGAGCCACTCGTCGCCTTAACCAATCATCGCAATGAACTGATTCTCGTCAATTTGAAGTCAAAGAAGAGGTATATCCTTGACCGAAGCAAATTTAGAAGAATTGGAGATATTGCCTGGTCACCGGATGGTATCTGGATTGCCTACAGTTTTGCAGACTCTGAACGGACCTCCTGTATCAAAATTGCAAATGTTATTGAGAAGAAAACTTACCAGGCAACAAAAAGCGTGCTTTATGATTTTGCCCCAAGTTTTGACCCGGCAGGAAAATACCTCTATTTCCTTTCGGCACGCCACTTTGACCCGGTTTATGATACAATGCAGTTTGAACTGAGTTTTCCTTCAAATATAAAACCATATCTGATTCTCCTAAATAAAGACCTCACCACACCATTTAGATACACAAAATCTGTCCCCGCACCATTGGATGGCATAACTGAATCTAATAAAGTGACGGAGAAACCCAAAAAGTTGCTCAAGAAGATAAAGATTGACCTTGAAGGCATTACCGAGCGGGTAATCCCATTTCCATTACCTCCGGGCAATTATACTCAAATCTGGGGCATCAAGGACCGGGTTCTTTTTACAACCTTCCCCATTATTGGGGGAAAGGCAGAATGGTTTTCGGATGAACCTCGTTCAGATGGGACCTTAAAATTCTTTGATTTTAAAGACCAGAAAGATGGTATTGTGGTGGATAATGTAACCAATTTCAAGGTTTCCCAGGATGGTGAGGTTCTAATCTATTGTTCAAAGAATCAATTAAGGATTATAAAACCTGTAGAAAAGGCAGACCAGAAACTGACCAAAGAACCACCAGGACCAAAGAGTGGTTGGCTTGACCTTTCTCGGATAAAGGTTCTTGTAGAACCAAAAACCGAATGGCAGCAGATGTATCGGGATGCCTGGCGATTGCAGCGGGACCATTTCTGGACAAAAAATATGTCCGGAATTGACTGGAATGGTGTATACAAAAAATATCTTCCCCTTCTGGATAGAATCGGCACCCGCTCAGAACTTTCTGATTTGATCTGGGAGATGCAGGGTGAACTCGGAACTTCACATGCCTATGAATGGGGTGGTGATTATCGGGAAGAACCAAAATACAGTCAGGGATTTTTGGGTGCTGATTTGAAATATGACAAAAAGAGAAATGCCTACCGGATTGCAAAAATCATTACCGGCGACCCCTGGGAACCAAATGCGACCTCACCACTTTCTGCACCCGGGCTTAATATCAAAGAGGGAGACCTCCTGTTAAAGATAAACGGTATAAAGCTAAATAAAAAGACCCAGCCCAATGAACTCCTTGTAAATCGTGCTGGTAGCGAAATCGCAATTACTGTCGCCCGCGGGAAAAACAAAAGGACATTCACCATCAAAACCTTGACCGATGAGACACCGGCCCGCTATCGGGAATGGGTTGAGGCAAATCGGGAATTGGTTCATCAATTAGGCAAAAATAGGATTGGCTATGTCCATATTCCGGATATGGGCCCCTGGGGGTTTGGTGAATTTCATAGATACTTCCTTTCCGAGATTAAATATCCGGGGCTTATTGTTGATGTCCGATTCAACCGCGGTGGTCATGTATCACAGTTAATCCTTGAAAAGGTTGCCCGGCGAAGAATTGGTTATGATATCACACGCTGGGGTCAACCCGCCCCCTATCCGTATGAATCTGTCCTTGGCCCGATTGTAGCAATTACCAATGAATATGCGGGTTCGGATGGTGATATATTCAGTCATGGGTTTAAGTTATACAAAATTGGCCCGCTTGTCGGAAAGAGAACCTGGGGTGGGGTAATTGGAATCTCACCATATTATAGGCTATCGGATGGTGGACTCACCACCCAGCCTGAATACTCATTCTGGTTTATTGATGTGGGCTGGGGTGTTGAAAACTATGGCACTGAACCGGATATTGAGGTGGAGATTACCCCTCAGGACTATTTGAAAGGAAGAGATACCCAACTTCTGCGGGCGGTAGATGAATGTCTGAAACTGATTAAAAAAACAAAGCCCAAAATTCCCGATTTTGGCAAAAAGCCCAATTTGAAACTCTTAAAAAAGATTTAACCCGAATCCCGAGATCACTGGATTCTAAAGAAGCGAGTCGCAAATAGAGAAAAAAAGGCATAGATCGCCAGGGAGTATCTATCAAAGTTCCGTCAGTAGAGGATACATCAGAACTCCTCACTCATACCTTCTCCCCGCCATCCACTCCACTGTCATTCTGAACCTTGCCCTGAATCAAGTTCAGGGTCTCGGATTTCAGCATCCCATAAAAAACAAAATTTTTTGATAGTAGTCAAGGTATTTAACCTTTTTAACCAATTTTCATACGAAAAATACTAAATCTCCTCTCCCTTTGCTCATGCGGAAAGAATCCGCCACACTTCTTGTTACTAATTTTCCTCTCCCCTTGAGGTGAGAGTCCGCACGCTTCTTGTTACTGCTCCTCCTTCCAAACTCACTTCCTCACCTGATAACCAACTTCCGTTCCTTGATACGGGCTGCGAAACCATATAGCAAAAGACGATATGTCAAATCCTCTTTTTGTCCCCAGGGTGTCTTTTAGCATAATAGGTTTTGCCCTAAAAATGTAGAATTTTGATGCATTGGGAAGTGTATCGGTTATAAAATTTATTATTTTTTTAGTTGAATGTAAAATTTGTTCTTGCATTGTTAGGGATATTGAATATAATTAAAATTAATGAAGAGAATTCCTGATTTTTTAAAGAAATATTTTTGGGAAATAGATTCCAAGGATTTAGATCTTCAGGAATATCGTATTTATGTTGTTCGTCGAATCTTAGAATATGGTGATGTGAAGGCAGTGGCATGGTTGCTTAAGAACTTCAAGAAATCAGAGTTAAAAGATGTTCTAATTAATTGCCGTGGTATATCTCGAAAAAGTGCCAATTACTGGGCAATTGTATTGGGTCTGCCAAAAGAAAAGGTGCGATGTTTGAACAGGTCCTCACTAAAAAAGCAAAATCAAATCTGGCCTTATTAGGCAGTTCAAGATTATTAAAAGACGCCTATTTGGCCGGTGGGACAGCAGTTGCCCTTCAATTGGGGCATCGTATTTCTATAGATTTTGATTTTTTTACAACCAAAGATTTTATACCCAAAGTTTTCTCAGCGAAACTGTCCAAATTAGGGGCATTTAAAGAAGAACAGGCTGACAAAGGGACAGTATTGGGTGAATTTAGGGGGATAAGGGTCAGTTTATTCGTTTATAAATATCCTCTACTTTTTCCAGCCTTAAAATATCTATCATTAAATATCGCCGATATCAGAGACATTGCTGCTATGAAGATAGACGCAATCGCAACCAGGGGATTAAAAAGGGATTTCATTGACTTATATTTTATATGTAAATCTGGTTACAAACTCGTTGAGATATTGAAATTTTATGATAAAAAATACAGAAATCTGGCTTCTAACCTTATTCATATTCAAAAAAGTTTGGTATTTTTTGATGATGCTGAATCTGATGCTATGCCGAAGATGATAAAATCTGTGAACTGGGAAGAGATAAAAGAATATTTTGAGCGTGAAGTAAAAAAGTTAGTAGGTATATAATATCTGTAAAATTACTCATTTTAAAGAACATAGTTCTGAAAGAAGCGGAACTTTCAATAGAGGCTTAATCTCTTCAGAATCTGGTATTATTTTCAAGGTATTGGAATTTCAATAATTCCAATACCCTGGATTCAAATGGATAAAAACGGATTAAAACAGAATAAAATCCTCTCACCCCTGCCCTCTCCCCGTTAAAACCGGGAGAGGATAAAGGTGAGGGGCGGGGTTTCAGGGGAAGAATTCCCCTGTAGTATGTTCAAGAAAAGAAACGGACAACCATAAAGGTTGTCCCTACGAAGACATTGGAATGACACCACTTGTGGTGTCATGACCGCACAAGTGCCGGTCAATCCAAACTGTAGGGACAGGGCTTGCCCCTGTCCGTAGGGGTTTCAGGGGTAAAACCCCTGATTATGTTCAGGTATTGGATTTTCAATCCGATACCCTGGATTCAAACGGATAAAAACGGATTAAAACAGAATAAAATCCTCTCACCCCTGCCCTCTCCCCGTCAATCTTTGTGGCGGGGAGAGGATAAAGGTGAGGGGCGGAGTTTCAGGGGCTTTAGCCCCTGAAGTATGTTCAGACCTTTTCCAAAATCTTCCTGGCATCGCGTTTGTTATTATACTCAAGGCAGGCCCTGGCAAAATTTACTGCCTCAGTCTCAAGTAAGGAATAGGAACCCTGATTTTCATCAGTCTCTACTCCAAATCTTTCTCTCGCTACCCGCCACACTTCCGCCATACTGTATGGCGGATGGCGGGCTACTAACTACTGACTTCTGACTACTCCATTATTACTGACTACTGACTACTGCCTACTGACTACTCCATTTTCTCTAATCTTGTATCCTGCATCATGAATCGAGGAATTATCCTGCATCAAGGAAATATCCTGTATCAAGAAAATTTTTCCTTGACATCATAAAAATTTTTTGTATAATATTTAGGTTATTGGAGTTATGAGGATGTTTTTTATGATAAATGACTTGGTTAAGAGGGATAAAATAATGAATTATGGCGGGAAATGGAAAATCCGTCCCACTTCTACCAGGCAGGATGGCAGATTAGGGATTTGTGAACTTAAAAAGTTCGTGATAGTTTTGGCTGATGGATTACTGAAATAAGTATATGAACAAATCATTCACTATTCATGACTTACCAAAAGAAGAACGCCCACGTGAAAGATTGATTAAGTTTGGAGAACAGGCGCTTTCAGCACATGAGTTACTCCAGCTTATTTTAGGACGAGGTATTGCCGGCGAATCAGTGGCGGTTACAGCACAGAAATTATTAACACATTTTGGAAGTCTTCAGAAATTGGCTGAAGCAAGTATTGAAGAATTATCTGAAATTAAAGGTATAGGGCTTGCCAAAGCCGCTCAGATAAAGGCTGCGTTTGAGATTGGACGACGCATTTCTACCCAGACCTTGCCTTACAAGAGTAAAGAATTAAACAATCCAGAAAAAGTTTATCAACTGATAAAAAGCAAACTCAAAGACTATCAGAGGGAACATTTTTATATCATAGCACTTAATATAAGAAACTATTCAATTGCCGAAATTTCGATCGGTAACCTTAATGCCAGTATTGTCCACCCGCGTGAAGTATTTGCCGAAGCTATTAAAAATAGAGCCGCATCAGTTATATTTGTCCATAACCATCCTTCAGGTGACCCAGAACCATCATAAGACGACTTGTTGATTACTAAAAGACTGGTAGAAGTAGGAAAAATTTTAGGGATTGAGGTAGTTGACCATATTATTGTTACCAAAACAAGATTTTTTAGTTTCAAAGAAAAGGGGCTAATATAATCTATGTTTATTTATGAAAAAATAGAGCGAAAGATAAATATCTATGCTTCTCATAGTTTATTTTAAATTTATCTACGATTTGCCACCCCAATCGTAGATTAAAAGAATTTTATCTATGGATTAGAAATATGAGAACTGGTAAATATATTACTCAACTAAAAGGGGATTTAGAATATAAGGCTTTTATTCCTAATCCTTTGCCTTTTGAAATCAAGATAGATAAAGAATTTCAAAGTTTGTTATCTGAGGCAAATCTGAGTTTAGGTAGATTGGATGGAATCGCCGAAACATTACCAGATGTTGACTTCTTTATTTTAATGTACATTAGAAAAGAGGCAACTTTATCCAGTCAGGTAGAAGGGACACAGGCAACTTTTGCTGATGTTTTAAAGGCAGAGGCAAAAATAAAGGATCTGGAGATTCATAAAGATGTAGATGAAATTTTGAATTATATAAATGCAATGAATTATGGACTTAAGCGGCTGGAGACTTTACCGCTTTCTCTACGATTGATAAAGGAAATTCATAAAATCTTACTTACAGGCGTTCGGGGTGAAGGTAGAGAACCAGGCGAATTTAGAAAAACGCAGAATTGGATAGGTGGCGGTCCCTCTATTCAAAAAGCATCTTTTGTTCCACCACCTCCTCATGAAATAATGCCGCTATTAGATAACCTTGAAAAATTTTTTTATGATAAATCGCCAATTCCTATATTAGTAAAAACAGGTTTGATTCATGCTCAATTTGAAGTAATTCACCCATTTTTAGATGGAAACGGTAGAATTGGTCGTCTTTTAATTACCTTCTATCTTTGTCAGCAGAAAGTTTTAAATAAACCATTGCTTTACTTATCTGATTTTTTTAAGAAATATAGACAAGAATACTATGACCGGTTAAATGCCTTTCATGAAAAAGATGATATTGAGGGCTGGTTAAAATTTTTTTTAGATGGTATAACCATTACAGCGAAAGAAGCAGTAGAGACGAGTAAAAAAATTATAAAATTACGCGAAGAAGATATGAAACGAATTTTTACTTTAGGAAGGTCTGTTCATAAAGCAACTTTGGTTTTTAATCATTTATTCCATACACCACTGGTTACTATTAAAGATGTTGAAAAGATAACGGGTCTTAAAAATCCCAATGCCTTGGCGCTTATTAACAAACTTGTTGATTTAGAAATACTAACAGAAACCACTGGCAGGAAAAGAAATAAGGTTTTTGCTTATGAAAGATACATAAAATTATTTGAGGAAACATAGTTATGGATACGCAGTCAGAAATAGAAAAACTAAAAGCGGAAATTGAACGGTTGAAAAAGGAGTTGAAAAAACAGAAGAAATACGGGCTTGTTTGGGAAGATAAGACAGAAGAAGTAGTTGAGATGTGCAAAGAAAAACTGCCGGTGCTGAAAGAGGTAAAAGACAAAGAAATACTTACTGATAAAAATAAACCGGTAAATTTATTGATTGAAGGTGATAATTATCACGCCCTTTCGGTTTTAAATTATACTCACGCGTGAGGAATCCGTGTAACCCCCAATCCCCATCATCACCCCTTATCACCTTTCATAATCCTTGTTTATCATCGTAGGAGCGGTTTCCAACCGCGACAATGTCAAATCATTCCAAAACCTAAAATAGCGAGACTCATCTCGCACCCTTATCTCCCGAACCCCTCGCCTTTGAAAAAAAGGGGAAAAACAGATTCAAAAACTTGCACCCCTGGCGCGAGATATTTAATAAAGTTCTAAATCACCATTCGCAACACATTTCCGCCTGCCTGAAAAATAATTTCCATACTTTTAAGTGTAATCCCAAACAAATCAATCCTTGACATTTTTAAAAAAATCTGTAAAATACTAATACTAAAATGATGTTTGTAAAACAAACTTTTATTAAAAGGAGAAGAATTTTATGAAGATTTTAACCAAAGTATTGCCTGATATGCGAGAAAAATTTTATAATTTGTTAGAGAATATGTTTTTAGGAGATGCAGATATAGAAGGGCAGGGGGGATATATAAATTTACTAAAAATAAAGAAAAAATATTTTGTAAATGAA
>Ga0207433_10001267_pt1 | contig 54943 bp, 64 predicted proteins | sample YelNatPaOPGAMG01_FD_187559 | JGI IMG/M metagenome (GOLD analysis project Ga0207433, IMG submission 187559) | Hot spring thermophilic microbial communities from Obsidian Pool, Yellowstone National Park, USA - OP-RAMG-01 (SPAdes) (version 3) | ecosystem: Environmental > Aquatic > Thermal springs...
TTCCTCCGCATTTGTCGGCCAAAACCGTTTATAACATCATGGGAATTTTGCATAAGCTGCTCAGGGACGCTTATCGCCGCAAAGACATACTGGTGTTGCCGGAATTTCCCAAGGTGGAAAAAGGTGAGCCAGTAACCAGGTGGATTACCGAAGAAGAACAGCTTCTGATCCTGGCGCAGATGAAAGATCCGGTGAGGCGAGCTTTTTACCTTTTTTTAATGAAGCAGGGTTGTCGCCCGGCTGAGGCCCGGGCTATGCGGTGGGAAAACATTGACCTGAAAAACAATATCGTAAGGATTTCTGCGGGCTTCAACCGAAATGAATATAAGCCCTACACCAAAGAGAGGGACGTCCGCTATCTGCCCCTACACCCAGAGGTAAAAAAGGCCATTTTGGCATTGCCGCGGCAATTATCTGGCTGGGTGTTCACGTCTCAAGGGAAACCTCTGACCCAGTGCATGGTTTCTCATTATTGGAGGCGGGCGGCCAAAAGAGCGGGCATAAATGTTAATTGCTATGAGGGAACCAGGCATTCCTTAGCTTCTCAAGCTATTAACCGGGGCATATCTGAGAGGAAAATTGGTGATTTTTTGGAACAAAAAACCTTGACATCGACTCGGCGGTATGCTAAGGTGCAAATCGATACTTTGAAAGAGGTTTGGGGGAAACGAGACAAGAACCTATGATATCCCCAATCTATCCCCAAGATACGAAACCAGAAGTAAACTCTCCAGAGTTACTATCAAAATTAAATCCCAACACGGGTTCGATTTCCGTTGGGACTACTAGGCTAACCTTCTGTTTTTCTAAACTATTTCGCCTTTTATTCAACATATTTCTCTATCCCTTAACTATCCCCCAGACGCCGGGGGCGCCTCTCCCCGTTAAAGTAACTCTAATCTTGGTCTCGGGTTATGGGGATATCCCTGGGATGAAGGATGGAGTGAAGAATAGGCCGGATGCCCGAGGCCGGTCTGCGGCTGCAAATCCCATTCGGCAGCCGGGGGCACTCGGGACCATTTTTGTTTTCCCTTTTATCCCTGGATGGGGATTCTCTTCTTTCTTCCCGCTGTTACTCTGGGGGCCTCATATCCTCCCGGGGGTTCCCCTCCCCGATAGAGTAACTCCGCTAGAGGCCCAGCGGGGCCGGATGGTTCCGTTCATTTTACGGCGGAGTGAAGAACGGGCTGGTTGCCCACGACCGGCCTGCGGTCTGACCGGGGGCGATGTGGGTGACCCCTCTTCCAGCCATGGGGGCGGCTGGGGGAGGGGTATTTTTTTCTAACCGCCCCGGAAAAAGGAGGTGTCATGCGACGGATGTTGCGCGGACTGTTGATTGCGGTGGGGGTCATATGGTTGGTGCCCACTCTGCTGTTGGAAGGGACAGCCAAGGTATTCTGGTTCGGAATCTGGGGTCTGGACCGGCTCTACGCCCGCCTGGAGGAGTAATATGGCATTTCTCAAATTTTATGGCTGTTGGGCCTTAATGACCATAGCACTTTCAACGGCCATGATATGGCTCATGGGAAAGCTCAAATGAAGTAATTGGAAATATGGGCAAGGACATTGAAACATTTTTCCGCTGTTGGTGCGGAACCACCATAACCGGCGCTAGATTCGGTTCCCGGTTCTACTGCTTGGCTTGTGGCCGGGCTTGGCACCTCCGAAACTGCGGCTTTAAATGGTGGTGGCCAAGAAAAAGGAGGAACCCAAGATGATGTGCGAGAAGGTTTGGAATGGGGATGGTCAGAGGGAAATGCGGGAATTGCCCCCGCAACGGATTTGCGCGTGGTGCGGCTGCCCTCTGCCGGACAGGGGCCTGCCGGAAATTCCCGCGGGTCAGGTGTCCCATGGCATCTGCCGGCCCTGCTTAGAGGAGAACTTTAAAAGACTTGGAGGGATAGATGGAGCTGTTAGATAATCCGTGCCCGGAATGCAAAGAGGCTGGGGTGGTGCAAAACCCTAACTGGAAGAAATGGTTCGAGAACAGCCGGGAACTGCCCCCCGAAGGCCACTGGCTGCATCAGCAGCCAGAAGAGGTCGAATGTCTGCAATGTAAGGGTAGGGGCTACGTGCCCACGGACCTGGGATGCCGTCTCCTGGAGTTTCTCCGACGGCACAACACCTAAAGACGGGGGAATAGGCCATGGAGAACCTGGAACCCGTCAAAGGCATCAGCGGCACTTTGGCATCGGCGGTGCTGGGGGTGAACCCCTGGAAAAGCCCCCTGAGCGCATACAATGCCATTTTCGGCCTTGAGGAAGAGGAAGAGCGGGAGGCCATGCGCTGGGGTACCAAACTGGAGCCCCTCATCGCCCGAGAATATCAGGAACGCACCGGAGCCATTTTGTGGCCCCACACGGACTTCGGCTTGGACTACCGCCATCCCCTGCGCCATGCCGAAATCCCCTGGTGGACTGGCACCCCGGACCGGTTGGTCATTGAGGATTCGAAGTATCTCATTGACCCAGAACTCTACTACGCCGACGGCGAGAAGGCCCGGGCGGCCATGGAGGAGGTTCTGACCGACCCCGCCTTTTGGGCTCAAGTGGAAAAAGGCTGGGAGGCCAAGACCGCCGGACCTCGCATGGCTAGGCTATGGGGCGAGGAAGATTCCGACGAAATTCCGGAGGTCTATTTGATCCAGAGCTCCTGGTATCTGTGTCTAACCAGGAGCTACAACCCAAAGATCACTTCGTGGGATGTGTCCGTCCTGTTGGGCGGCCAGCAGTTCCGAACCTATACTGTGGAGTTCAACCCCAAACTGGCCGAGGCCATGGCCGCCCGGGCCTCGGACTTCTGGCATAACCACATTCTCACCCGCACTCCGCCGAAGCCCAGCGCCGACCCGGCCTGGCAGGCATTTTTCCGCCGCTTCTATCCAGTGGAGACCCAGCCTCTCACCGAGGCCACCCTGGAAGAGGCGGCCAAGTTTTTCGAGCTGTATGAGGCAAAGAAAAACCTGGATATCTGGCAAAACCAATATGAATCTCTGGCAAATGAACTCAAGCTCATGCTGGGAGACCGCGCTGGTATCCAGGGTGGGGAGTTTGGCGACTGGAAGCTGACCTGGAAGAAAATAAAAGACATACAAAAGATTGACTGGAAGGCGGTGGTGGACGAACTCTGCCAACGCCTTCCTGATCTGGCAGAGACCATCAGAGAAGCCGTCAAAGCCCATACCACCATCGTCCCTGGGCCCCGGCGCTTCCTGCCGTCCTGGCCCAAAGAACCCCAACCCAAACAGAAAAAGGAGGCAGCATGAGAACGGAGCAACACCGCAGGTCCGCTACGCCACCCCCGTCGCCGCCCCGGCAGGGGCCGGTGCAGGCTCCCGTCGCCAAGAGCGACCCCAGGCAGCAGGCCTTGGACACCATCAAAAAATGGATCGGCGCCAAGGAAAACACTTTCGCCACCCTCCTGGGCAGCCCGGAGGCCGCCAAACGCTTCGGGCAGGTTCTCATCTTGGCCTGTCTCCGCAACCCAGCTCTCCTCACCTGCGACCTGAAGAGCCTGTTTCTGGCCGCGCTTTACTGCGCCCAGCGGGGCCTGGAACCGGGCGTGCAGGACGGCTGCGCCTTGGTGCCTTACAAAGGGAAGGTCACACCCATTCCCCAATACCGCGCCTTGGTGAAACAAGCCATTGAAACCGGCAGCGTCAAATCCGCCAAGGCGATTCTCATCCATGCCAACGACACGGTGGAGTGGGAGGAGGGCATGACCCCTCGGTTTGTACACCGGCCGGCGCCCTTCGGCCAGGACCGGGGGCCGGTGGTGGGGGCCTACTCCCGCATTGTGCTGCCTGACGGCACGGTGGAAATTGAGCCCATGGACCTAAAGGAAATCTACAAGCGCCGGGATGCCAGCGCCGCCTGGCGGGACAGCCTCAACCGGGGTGCCACCCCTTGGGCCCTCTGGGAGAACGAGATGATCAAGAAGACCGTCTTGAAGAATGGCCTCCGCACCATCCCGGTGGCTCCCAAGTTGCGGGACCTGCTGGAGTCCGACAGCCGGCTGGAGGGCGGGGCCATGGTGGAGGCGGTTCTGGACATGGACGCCAACGTGCTGGAGGTGACCGTGGCGGAGGGGGAGCAGGAGAGCAAACCCCAGACCAAGGCGGACGCCCTGGCGGACATGCTGACCAAAGGGAGCCCGCCGCCGGAACCGGAGGCCGAACCCCAGGAGATGGAGGCGGGCGGGGTGCCACCCGAGGCGGCGGTTGCCGCGACTCCGGAGCCCTCTCCCCAGGAGGCTGGAGCGGAGCCTGAGAGCGATCAAGCGCCCCCGGACCCATCAAGCAATGAGAACCTCAAGAACCTCCGGGCGAAGTTGCAGGAGATATATAAACTGGCAATGCGGAAAAACCTTGTGGGGCAGGTTCTGGAGCAGTTCAAGATGAACCAGTGGGGTGACTTCCTGGCCTTCCCGGAGATGCTCCCCACTCTCGAACAATTTGTGGAGCAGACTGAGCCTAAAAAGGGCCGGAGATAGGGGGGGGCTGATATGACTAAACTGCCTCTTCTGGATGCGGAGCGGGCCAATCTGCTACTGCAGCAGATTATGGTTCTGTGTGGTAAATGTGATTCTGTCGTTTGCCATACCCGAAAAGAACTGCAGCGCTGGCAAGCGACTTTAGGGGGAGGAAATGAAAGTCACGCTGCTGACGTGTGAAAACTGCAAATACCGGCGCAAACGGCGCGGCAGCAAACCAGAGCGGTGTCTGTGGCGGGGGGCATTGCCCCCCAGCCGCTGGTGCGGCGCCTTTAATCCAATCAAAAAAAATTGCTATCAGGTAGAACACCGAATCGTCTAGCGAAAATCAGTGGGAGGGGAAGTTGTGAGGGCGCAGTGGCTGATGGAGATGCGGGAAATGATGAAGCGGCAGGGATTATGAGATTGTGTGGGGGGGATAAATGCCGAGAACGCGCACTATCAAGCCAGAATTCCTTGACGATGAGAAGCTTGGGTCAGTATCGCGAGATGCGCGATTGACTTTCATCGGGCTACTCATCAATTCCGACGATTACGGAGTGGTAAAGGGCAATCCGATCTGGTTGAAGTCTAAGATTTTTCCCTATGATGACATCTCCCTGGAATTTTTTTTGGGGTGGCTGAAAGAGTTGGAGAAAATCACGGTCATCCTGCCCTTCTCTAAAAATGGGGAGAGATTTTATTACATCAGAAATTTCAAAAAACATCAAACCATCAATCGCCCATCTCAGCAACGCAACCCTGCGCCACCAGAAGACATCTTAAACACCTTAAGCACTCACGGAGCACTCATTGAGGACTCAGTGAGCACTCACGGAGTACTCATTGACGAAACAGAAACAGAAACAGAAACAGAAACAGAATATAAACTTGATCATCACAACGCCTCGGCTGACGCCTCGGCTTCCGTCAGGCATGCTACGCGGCCTGACGGCTCACCCGCTTTCGGCGGATGTGGTGATAGCGGTGATAACGGAAAGGGTAACGGAACCGGGAAAAAAAACCGGAAACCTTCACGAACCTCTATGGATTACCCCCAGGATTTCCTGGAGTTTTGGGCTGCTTACCCGCGTAAAGTGGGAAAGAACGCGGCCCTGCGCCGGTGGCAGGCCCTGCGGAAAGCCGGGGCGCTGCCCAACCTCACCACTTTGCTGGAAGCCCTGCAATGGCAAAAGACGCAGGACTCCTGGCAGGAAGACGGCGGTAAATATATTCCTCACCCTGCCACCTGGCTGAATGCCGGACGGTGGGCGGATGAACCACCGACGATCGATGAAATCGAGGAAACGGATCCAGAATATCTCAAAAAATTAGCTGACCCTAATTGCCCCATTTGTCATGGGGAAGGCTGGGAACCTCTTAGAGAGAACGGCAATCATTGGTTCAAGCCATGTCTTTGCACGAAAGGGAAACGGGATGAAATCATCTCAAAGAGCAGAATCGGGAAGATGCCGAGGGGTAGATATCCGCCTGATGCCTCATACTCTTGAATGCCTACAGCATTTGTCAGAAATGCTTGGGGTGGATCCTGATCGTGTGGCAAACCTTGCTATCCAAAATTTTTATATGAGGGTTTTGCATGGAAGACCGGACACTAGAGGCTGAGCAGTCCTTATTGGCGGCAATCTTCCTGAGGCCGGAGATTTTCCGGCAGACCAAGGTAGCGGAGGAGGATTTCTCCGACCCCCGCAACCGGAAAATCTTCCGGGCCATGGGGGAGCTGGATGTGGACGGACTGCCCTTAACCCCTGACATACTTTATCAAAAGCTGGGAGACCGGGAGTTGCTTCGGTATATGGCGCTCCTAACGGACAACGCCATATCTGCCAACTGGGAATACTATGATCAGCTGGTGCGGCAATATTCCTGCAAACGGCAGTTGGGGAAACTGGGTGAACAATTGGGCTACTGGTCCCAAAATGGCGATGACCCTAGGCACATTGCTGACAAGGTGCGAAAACGCCTGGATGAAATTGTTGGGCACTTGGAAGACAAACAGCCAATCCACCGGAAGGTAAGGGCTTGGGTGCAAACCATGCCTGGCGTGTTTACTGTTACGGATTGTTACAAAGACTTGGGTTTGGTTACGGAGAGTGACAAAACTGTTGCGAGAATGTCACTAATTCGGTTGGTGCAGCAGGGGCTTATTGTTAGGCATGGTGAACGCCGAGGTACTTATCGTTTGGTGGAGGCTCTGTCGGAGGTCATTGACCATGAGAGTGCTGATGATACCCCATTGAACATCATTCTGCCCTTTGGCTTGCACAAATACATGGAGTGGTTTCCCAAGGGCATCGGGGTGGTGGCTGGGGACACAGACGCTGGCAAAACGGCCATCATGCTGAACTTGGCCCATGATAACCAGGGCAAATTCCCCCGGGTGGTTTACATCGCCACGGAAATGGGGAAGGCCCTGCTTAAGCGCCGGCTCCAGAAATTCTGTAAAGCGAATGATTACTTTTACCCCGACACTGTCAACGGCATCACCTTTCTCAATCCCAAAACTAAAAACCTGATGGACCTGGTGGATCCGGATGCTTTTAACATCATCGACTACTATGAGCTTTCCGGGGACCAGTTCCGGGATGTGGGTGGTTACTTCCGTCAAATTTATGACCGGTTGGAGAAAGGCGTCTGCTTCGTTGCTTTGCAAAAGAAATTTGGCGCCAGCTTGGGCCGAGCGGCGGAGCTAGCTATGGAGAAACCCCTGCTGTATCTAACCCTAAACCGGGGAGGTATTGCCCGGATCGAGAAATGTAAAACTGAGTGGACTGAGGACTTTCAGCCCTACGCCATCGAGTTCAAGTATAGAATTTGGGGCGGTGGCAAAATCTATTGGACCAAACAACCGAGGGTCAGCAAGTAAAATGACTGAATGGATTCCTTGGTTTTATCTGGGATTTGGGGTCGGGCTGGGCCTGTTGTGCTCAGTCCTGTTGGTAACCCTGTTTGCGGGGCTGCTGGACCACATAAACCACAAATTGAAGTGGCATCGCACTTTTGGCGGCAAGGTCTGACTTTTTACAACGATAAAACTTTTCCCCGCTGCTGACCTTTGGCAGGGCGGGGGGGCAGGCCAGCCCGGGCGGCCCCGGCGGGCTGAGTCTGTAAATTAAAACACAGTCGCGTATTTGGCAATCGGACTCCGGGGCCTTGGCGAGTGAACCTCAACCCCTCGTGCCGCCCGGGGGAACGAACCCCGAAAGGTTCTTGGTGTCTGGCCCGGCGGCGGCCCGGGCCAATCTTACAGAGAGGTGAGCGATGGCGATCGAGTTTTATCAGGCGTACCGGAAAAAACTGGTGCTGTCTTTCGGAGCGTCCGACACGGAAAAATCGCAGGAGATCTACCTGGATGGCCTGTGCCACCGTCTGCATGTGCGGCTGCCCAACTTCAGCAATGCGGTAACGGCCACGGTAGCTATGGCCGACAACGACAACTACGCCTATTTTGAGCAGACCGGCTTAGCCAAGAACGCCAATCACAACATTGCCCCGGACCCGCCTTTGCTGCTGCTGGGCGAAGGCGGTACGGTCAAGGTGACCCTGTCCGGGGTTCCGGGTGGAACCGGCGGTGAAGTGGTGGTGGCGCTCTACTATTGGGGCAGGCCGTAGTAGCAGATGGTGAGGTGCCGGGACTGTGAGCACGCCCAGGTGGGGCATGGTTACGCCCTCTGCCAAAATTCTGTTCCCTGGAACGGGATTCCCGGCCAGAACCCGGACCGGGTTCACCCATGCCCGAGTTTCAGCCTTCGGGTTGACCCCGTCCCGGAGGCAGAGCCTGTCTCTTCCTGCAACGCCTGCCCCTGGTGTCTGGACAACCCCTGGACCCACTATCCCGACCTGCCCAAGTGGTGCGGCTATTGGTGGAACCCCCTGGTGGCCGACAATCTGCAATGCCGGGACCGGCGGGAAGGGCGGGTGCCAGACCCCAAGGCGGGGGATTTCCGGGCTAGGCCGCCCCAAAGCGAGGCCATGAGACGACCGCCAAGGGGCGATTTAGGGGAGGGCAAGGGTTTACCCTTCACCTGCTTTGAGTGTGCCCACTTCACCCCAAGCTGGTCCAGCCCCAACCCCACCCAGGCCTGGGGGAAATGCCGCAATCTGGGGAAGGGCCGATACGGGGTGGCCCAGGCCTGTCAGGCCTATCAAACCAAGGAGGAAATTCATGAGTCCCCGAACGATCCCCAAAACCCTGACGGCAGAGGAAAGGGCCCGGCTGCTGGCCCGGCTGCACGAGTGCAGTTTGGTCAAACTCCGGGCCCTGGTGATCTGCAGGTTGATGACCGACTTAGGCCTCCGAGGCTGCGAGGTTTGCCGGCTGAAAGTACAGGATGTGGACTGGTCCGACCGGGGCGCCATAATAGTCAACGGCAAGGGCGCCAAGCAACGCAAACTGTGGCTGTCCGAGGAGAATCAGGAGCTGCTCCGGCGGTGGCGCGAGGTACGGGACCAGCTGCCGCAGGCCAACGGCTACCTGATTACCGGCCTGGACGGCCGGCCCCTGAAGGAACGCAATTTGCGCCGGATTGTCAAGACGGCGCTGCGCCGGGCCGACCTGCCCCAATACTCCGCGCATCACCTGCGGCATACGTTTGCCACCGACCTGATGGCGAAGGAGAGGAAATTGCGCTTGGTCCAGGAAGCGCTGGGGCACGCCTCGCTGGCCACCACCGAAATTTACCTCCATGTCACGGACGAGGAAATGGAGACTGCCCTGAAACGACTGAGGGCCTGAAAGGTGCTCTTTTTAGGCATTGATCCGGGCCAGAGGGGGGGCTGGGGCCTGGTGGACGCGGCTGGCGGGTTTGTGGCCGCCGACCACTGGCGGGACGGCATCACCACCCTCCGGACCCTGGCCCCCTACGCCCCCAGGGTGGCTCTCTGCCACCTGGAGCGGGTCTCCCTATTCCCCCGCCAAACGAAGGGATTCCTGGTTCAGATGCAATCGCTCTTGACCTCGGCGGGGCGCTGGTTCCAGATCCTGGAATTTCTGCGGATTCCCTACCAACTGATTCACCCCCAGACCTGGCAGGCGGCCTACGACCTCTATCACTGGCAATGCCGCCGGGCCAAGCTGGGTAAGCCGGCCAGCGGCTATGACCTGACCCCATGGGATTTGGCCGCCCGGCTCTGGCCCGAGTCCGGCATCAAAGGCCAAGGACAGTCGGGGCCGGCGGTGGGGCTGCTCCTGGCGGAGCACGCCCGGAGATGCGGTCAGGGGTGCTAGATGAAACGTGGCAATGCTAAAAATGGCGTAGCAGATTCCACCAGTAATCCCCACAAACCCGAATACCAGCCATTTTTCCAGTTCGCCCGGGAACACTGTTGCAATTACGCCGCGGTCGGGCCTGCGGGGAAGCGAAACTACTGCTGGCTGGAACCCCAGGAAACCCGCAGCGTTTGTCTCCTGTCAGAGGGGAAACATTGCCAATGGTTCGTGGAGGCGGTGCTGCCCCTGAACCGGGACCTGGAGGCGCAGTGGCACCGGTTACAGGGCGGTACGCTGCCCTGGGCCACCCAGGAGCGCACCTGCGCCTGCGGCCAGGTATTCCGGGCCCGTTCGAACCGGCAGACGCGGTGCGAGGATTGCGCCAAGGCACACCGGCGGGAACTGGTCCGGGCAGCCAAACGCCGACAGCGGCAAAAATAGGGTTCTAGTGTCATACTTTAGAAAATGCAAGTATTTGATATTGCTTGTAAAAAAATAGCCATTTTTGGGGGGTCAATGGGTTACTATTGGGTAAATTTTTGCAATCCAAATTCATAAACAATATCAGATAGTTATTCAAAGGGGAGATTTTTCTAAAGTATGACATATGTCATTTGAGGAGGCTGATGTTTATGCGGAATGACCTGAATTATTCCCCGGCAATGATCACGGCCAATGACCATGTGGACGCCTGGATGCAATTTATGCGTCATGCCCTGGAACAGGGGCGGCGCTACGAAATCACCTCCGGTTCCCATGCCGGCAGCTACCGGCTGTCTCTGGACAGCGCCCACGCCTACATCCGCTACCCCGAAAGCCGGCCTCTCTGCCCTTTGGTCAGAGAGGGCTTGATCAACCCAGTAGGCAAGGTGGTGGTCAACGGCCAGGAGATGGACGAGATTGAGCACTATTTCCACCACTATGTCCTAAACCCCCACGGCCCCCAGCCCAATGAGCATTACAACTACAGCGAGTGGCTGCACCCCCTGGCCCACCTGGCTATTGACTACTACACTGAGAAAGGCTTCGGCAATGCTCACGCCGTCCTGCGGGTGGGGGACCCCTTCTGTTTCCGGGATTACTTCCGGCCATACTCAGATGAGGCCTCCCGGCCCACCACCCCCTGCCTTTTGGGGATTGATACCCGCATCGTGGACGGTAAGGAGCCAGAAACCTGGTTTCTGGTGTTCTGGGTAGGTATGAGATCCTGGGACCTGTATTCTGGTTTCCTCACTAACCTGGGGGGATTCCAGCTCTTGAAAGAATACATGGCCGAGATGATCTCTTCCAAAAGCGGCCAAACGGTCAAGCCGGGCCCTACCTTCGCCACCTGCAAGGACCTGCACCTTTACGGCCACCATATCGAGGCGGCCAAGGCCTGGCTGGGTCTATAAAACCAAGGATCTGGAGGTGAACAAAATGTTGATTGAGCAACTGGCGGAAGAGATAAGGCAAGCGTTGACCAATCATCGCTGTCACCACAAAACCTGTGACTGTTACAAGGCCCGGGAACTTCTGGACCTCCTGGAGGCCCTGGCCAACGTAAAATACCCCTGGACCCCTGATTTGTTGGTGCGACCAGAGTTTAGATGGTGATTGAATATCATACTATCCTCATAGACCCCCCATGGCAGGAAAGGGGCGGGGGGACCGTCTTGGTCCGCGGCTCGGGACCCCCGCCTTCAGGTTTTCCGCTGCTCCGGTGTGAATCTTTTGACTGTTCGGCAAAAAGGATGCTAAAGTTTGGCGAAATCCCGGCAACGAGGTCCACATGAACCCCAGAGATCGTCTGATTTTCCCTCTGGACGTTCCCAATAAGGCCACGGCCAAGAAATTCATTGGGCTTTTGAAAGGGGAAGTGGGGCTGTTCAAGGTCGGCCTGGAGCTTTTTATGGCCGAAGGCCCCGCTATCTTAAAATTTCTGGCCGAAACGGCACAAGTCGACTATTTCCTGGATTTGAAATTTCACGACATTCCGGCCACAGTGGGGGGAGCCCTGGCAAGGCTCCGCAAGGGGGCAAAGCTGGCGACAGTGCACGTTGATCAGGGCCGCCAAACCCTCACCGCCAGCGTTAGGGCTTTGCGTAACGGGGTCAAGGTCCTGGGGGTCACTGTCCTTACCCATCTGGGCCCCGATGACCTGGAGGCCTTGGGGATTGCTCCCCAATATGCCAAAAACCCGGCAGAATTGGTGCGGTTACGGGCCAGATTGGCCCAGGAGGCTGGCTGTGACGGGGTGGTTTGTGCCGGAACGGAAGCCCAGGCCGTGAAAGACGAATTTGGAAAAGATTTTTTGGTGGTCTGTCCCGCTATTCGCCCCCGATGGGCCTCGGTGCCGGGCGATGACCAGCGGCGGATCACCACTCCCTATGAAGCCATCAAGGCCGGCGCGGACTACATCGTGGTGGGCCGCCCTATCCGCTTGGCCCATGATCCCGTAGAGGCTGCCAGAAGGGTGGTAGCGGAAATAGAGGAAGCGCTTGGTTAGAAAATCCCTACGCCCTCGCCGTAAGCCTCTTCCAGGAGCTAGTCTTCTTGGTGGGAAGCTCTCGCCCCTGCCTGGCTCCCCTTGGAAAGGGCCATGCTCATTCCCTTCACGAATAAAGTAGGTTAGAGCAATATGTTAAGTATATCGCTTGAAAAGCCGACGCAAAGGTTGATGTGGACTCCCTGGGATGACGTTCGGCGAGCCCGGTTCCTGGCGATATTGGAACTCCATGGCTGGCGCTACCTAGGCCGGGACCACCTGGATGCCGACCTCTATCAGCTGGGGAGCACTTGCCTAGCCGTGGACGATTACGGCCTGTTTGTGTTCCTTCGAGATAGAGATGGCCATTGGCGGCGCCGCGCCGGCGTGACCAAATACCACGTGAACTCCCAGGTGCTCAGACGGCGCTCTGACCGTCTCCTCATCCGCCTGGACGGCCAGCCCCTGAAATATATTCTCTCCCTCACCACTGGCAGGCTAAGGCCCCTTTCACCAGATCCGCGCCCGGACAGCGACGATGACGGGTACCCGGATTAAGGGCACAGGCCAGCACCGCCCCAGCCCCCTCTCAAGGCGGACAGGTCAGGCCCGGAGACCGCTTACGGCGTCCGGTCCTCATACTTTTCAAGAAATTCAATTAACATTTGACGGAACATCCGTTGCATGTCGCCTTTGTCGGGGAAAAGGGCGCGAAACCGCCGGAACAGCTCCCATTCTATACAAAAGTGGATCTGTTTCATCCGGACTTCCTCACCGCTCTGAAGTTTTTCAGTCATTTTTTTGTTGATTTGTTTATTCACGCTATCCTCCATTATACTAATTATGCCCCCTGGAACCCCGCCTCGCCAGCGGGGGGGCTACTCCGGCCTGTAACCCAGGGGGCCAATTTTTTGTCAATCACCAACTGTACGACGCCCACCCCAAACATAGCCACGATCGCTTCCTCCCACAACTGCCATCTGCCTGTAGGCCCGATGGGGGCCGGGGAGAGTCAGTGTGCCATGCTCCGGGTGCCAGACAACTCCTCCGTCCCGGACCTCATGCCGAGATCCCGCCAAGGCGGAGTAGTCGGCTCGCCTGGCAGGCACAAAGTAGAAATCCCCCTGACGGAGGATTTGCTTGCCCGCCGCCTCAGCCCGTCGAACCGGGGCGGGCTTGACATAGTCCAGGGCCTCGTCAATGGTCCGCACCGAGGGGCCCACCCGCAGAGCCCGACGGGTGCGGGTGTCGTGATCGTAAACCACGAGTATGACAATTTTGGTGTAACGGGCCCCAAATTTGCGGCTGTATTGGGCCCATCCCTCGACCGTTACCAAGGCCATCGCCCTGGCCAGGTCGAGGGTTGTTTTGATGGTGCAACCATCAATATTGCGCTGGATAGCCGCCAGCGCTGCCCTCCGATAGCGGGCTTTGATCACCTCAGTAGTCTTGAGTTTCATGGCTATGGCCAAATCCGCCTGGCTTAGTGGTCGATTGGCCGCCCGCGCTTGGCGCAGGTGGCAAATGCGTTGAATTTCCGCGATTTCCGCGGAGGATAGACCGCTGGCGCGGAATCTCCGGATGGTGGACTGTGACCAGGGTTTGTCCTGGGTCAACTGGTAAATCTCTTTTTTTGTCATGGCCTTAACCTCCAGGGTTTTTTGTTTGTATGTTAATACAGACCTAACCCCATTGTCAAGGAAAAAATGCATTCGGAGCAATTTTTTTCGGGGGGGGCAGATCCGGGGGAAGTGGAAGTCCAGCTGGCCAGGGTCGGGGCGACACGGACGACGACGGCTACCTAAACCGATGGTGTACCAGACTATGGCCCCCCGGGGGGGGAGGGGAGGGTCTTTTATATTATATATATATACTTGACTATAGAAGAACTATTGTTTATTCTAACGATACTGTATTAGCAATAGTCATGCTTATTTAACAGGAGTAAACTGTTATGAAACGTACTAACAAAAATAGTGTTAAAAAAACAATAGCAACTCGACATAACCACCCCTCCAAAAAAAACAAACCACCTGATCCACCATCACCACCAGAGAGCGCACCAGAGCAACTCAACCTGCCCGCCACCAGACCTGACCCAAACAACGGGATGCTGGAGAGTGAGAAAGCGTGTGTCACGGGGGCGCCGCGGGAAATTTTTCGCCGGCTCGGTCTGGGGGAGGAGGAGGTCGGGGCCGTACTCAGGGAGTTGCTGCACCACGATAACCCCCGGGTCCGGCTCCAGGCCGCCAATCTGATCACGAAATGTTTAGGACTACAGCGGGACGTCCTCGAGGTGCAGGAAGCCCCGGTGATCGTGATCACCGGCCAAGGGGAGCAGGAGGATGAGGGCCAGGATGAGGGGCAGGACGACCTTGTGGTGGAGGTTTAGGTCGCTGGGTGCGCGGTCATTGGCCTTGTGAACTCATGAGAGGCCCGTGGCGGGCATTCTGGAAGTCATTGGAAGTCAATCTAGGCAGTCCATCGATTCGGCTCATCTCCCTCATTCTAGCGCCAGGCGCAGGCGATTCAGGACACCCCCTGGGAAAAATGCGCAAAAATTTTCTGCCCAGCAAGCCGCGAAAAACATCCGAAACGTCCGAAACGTCCGGATCGTCCGAACTCTCCGGCCGGAGAACGGCCCGCCCCTGGAAAAATGTACCGCTTTTATACATTTCCGGTACATTTTCTGGCGGCGATCCAGGCTTCACGACGAGTTTCTGTTGCCCAGGGCACTAGATGTTGGGCCTTTTGGCTTGACATCCAACATATGGCGGGGCCTGGTGGCTGCCCGGAGCCGGGTCTGATCACCTGGATCAGGGCCATCACCGCGGCCTTTTTGTGGTCATGTGTGGTCAACTTATGGTCAATGCTCACTCCCGAACCTCCGCCTGGCTGGGCGTGAATCCGGGTCCGGGGGTGGGGGCTGGCAGCCGCAGGCGTCCAGGCGGGCGGGCGAAAACCAAAAACCGGGGACGGCATGCCCCCCCGGGGGCTTCAATATGACTGTCCCGCAAAATTTCAAAAAACTGTTCAGGGAGGTTGATATGGAGGGGGTTGATTTTGTTTGTGAGCGTTGTGGGCGGTGTTGTCTGATGTTCCCGGATGCGTTTCAGGGGACAGCGACGGTGGAGGATGTAGCGCGTTGGTGGGCTCAGGGCAGGCATGACATATTGGAATGGGTGGATCCGATTGTGGTTGACGGTGAGGTGTTAGGCTTTGATATATGGGTTAGTCCCCGGACGGGGGATGATGTCTTGAGATGTCCGTGGCTGAGGAAGGAGAAGGGGAAAGACAGGTATCGCTGTTTGATTCATGACACGAAGCCGGAGGTGTGTCGGAGATATCCGCCGGATGGGGTATGTTTACGGATGAAGGAGGGGGGACTGAGATGAGCGTTTGTTCGGATTATGAGCCTTGGCCGGAAGATGCTATGGTGAAGACGCGTGAGTGTCGATTTTTTGATGGGCAGGGTTGTGAGAAGGGTCGCATTTGTCCTCAGGACTGGAGCAAGGAGTTGAGGGAGGGGTGGAGGTGGCGGGGTTGCACAAAACCGCCGAGGCGCTGTTAAAGTGCAGTCATGACTCTAAGGGGGACTCTTAAGGCCATAGGGTTTCCCTTCCTGTTGGCCTTGCATCTGTTGATGGTTTCTGCGGCCTTGCTGTTGGGTTTGGAATGCTGCCTGCTGATGCACTGGCGGTTTGTCTCCCACGGGGGTTTATTGGGTGAAAGAGAGGAGGAAATAGTTGAGGGCCTCGCTGGGGGTGAGGCCATGCCGTTTGCAGGCGAGGCGGAATTTATGGAGGAGCAGGCGGTTCAGGGGGAGGTTGAGGAGTTCGCAGATGGTGAAGGGGTCTAGATCCCAGAGGCGGCAGAGTTCCCGGAAGATGGCGAGGGGGACTTTACGGCGGCCGCGCTCAAGGGCGTAGTAGGTGTCGGTTTGAATTCCCAGGAGTTCGGCCGTTTTGGCTTGGGTCATGCCTTTTTCCTGGCGCAGGGCTTTGAGTTTCCGGAGGTTGAGGACTTGTTCCGGTTTCGGGGGTTTGTATTTAGAAGTTGCTCTCATGGATGCCTCTCTAGGGGAGTAGTTTGGTGAAGAGATGGAGGAGGTATTTCAGAAGGTTTGGGTCTAGGGGGGGCGATGACTGCTGGTTTGGTTTTGGGGGCGGTTCAACGATTTTAGGTGGGGGTGGGAACCATTTCTCATCTGGTATTTCCGGGATTTCCTCATACCACCAGGCTCCCGCGGGGGAGTAGTAATCGCGTCGGTTTTCCTCTTCATAATAGTAGTCGGGGATTCCCTCTGGTTCATATCCCTTTTTGAAGCGCCTGGAATTCTCTTTGAAGAAGAGGTCCAGAGGCAGGGGCTTTTTTTCATCCATGGCGGTTGTCGAGGTCGGATCGGCCGCGGCGCCAGGAGTGGACGATGGCGGCGGCGTTCCACATGGCGTGGGCCATGTGGTGCAGTCCGGTTTCGGGGTCCAGGTCTTCGCCCCTGGCCCAGGCCCAGGCATGGCGCATCAGGGAGGCGAAGCAGTCCATCAGGGGCAGGCCCTTCTCCCAGTTTCTTTCCGCATATTTGGCGGCCCCCTTGGTATAGACTTCCGCTAGGGCCTCCAGGGCCCAGGGAGAGATGAGGTCGTACCGCAGCTTGCCGGCGTTATTGCGTCGGCCATTCATGGGATTTTCCCTTGTGGGGGATTTTCGGGCGGAGGATATATCTTCAATATCTCCCCCATGATCACCTTCAGCATGTCGCCCTCCTTTATTCCATGAGCTTTAACGAATAGGGCGGGCAACGTGATTGCGACTGAATTGCCGATTTTTATAACTTTCCGGTAGTCACGCCAAGGTATCGTTTGCTCCATGGTTGGATTATAGAACAAAGAATTTTGGAATGTCAAATATTAGTTGCAGAATTATAATATTTTCCAGCAAATATTTTAACATTCTCCCTGATTTGTTATAACAAAAGACATTTGACATTTTCGTCGAAAATGTTTCCATGGAAGTATGGCTAAATGGCGCTTCGAGCTTACCCGCACCCAAAGGGCCTACGTCAATAGTGACGCCATCATAAATGCCATAATCGGCCCGATGGGGGACGGCAAGACCTATGCCTCCATTGTGGCGTTGCTGCGCCATGCCCAGCGTTGTGGGCGGCCTATCCGGGCCGCCATCATCCGGGACACCCATGAGAACATCAAAAACGCCACGGTGCGCAGCTTTCAGGAAGTGTTTGAGAAATATCCGCAATTGCTGCGGTGGCGGGACGATTTCAAGAAACTCACCATCTTCAGCAGCCCCCGGGTGGAATGCGACCTGTTCGGCATTGACGACCTGGCCTCCTTGAGCAAGCTGCAGGGGCCGGAATATGCCCTGGTGTGGCTGGAAGAACCCGCCCCCATGGCGGACCGGGCCAACGCCGGGCTGAGCGAGGAAGTGTACAACGCCGCCTTGGCCCGCTGTGCTCGGCAGACTGGCACCACCCCCCGTCTGCAGATTTCCATGAACCCGGCGGACGAAGACCACTGGACCTACCGGCGGCTGATCCTGGAGCCGGATGTCAATCCGGAATATCCGCTGATCACCAAGAAGGTGTTTTTTGTCCCCTATGGGGAAAACCCGGTGATGGACGAGGTGAAGCGGCAGGCGGTGAAGATGGCTTACCAGCATGACAAGGCCTCGTACGCCCGCTATGTGGAGGGCCGGTTTGCCCCCATCTACCGGGGGGAGAGGGTTACCCCGGAATACAACCCCGAAGTCCACCTGTCCAAGGACGTGCTGGAACCCAAGGAGGGGCTGGTGGGCTTCCGTATTTTTGACGGCTGGCACAACCCGGCCTGTCTGCTGGGGCAGGTGACCCCGGAGGGGCGGCTTCTGTTTCTGGACCTAGTGGTGGTGGACAACGGCGACATCCGCAGCCTGATCGAAGGCAAGGTCATCCCGCTGATCAACTCCCCCCGGTGGCGGAACAAGGTCAAGATGTGGCGGGATGGGGGCGACCGCACCATGCAGCAGCCGGACCAGTCCAACCGCCAGATGTCGGCGGCCAAGGTGGTGGAAATGCTGCTCAATACCCATTTTGAGCCTGCCCCTCGCCTGTGGATGCACCTGAAGGAGGGCATGAAGAACGCTCTGAACAGCATGGTGAACGGCCAGCCGGTGGTGCTGATCAGCCGTCACCTGCAGATGCTGCACCGGGCCTTGAGCGGGGCCTGGCATTACAAGACCGACGTGACGGGCAACGTCATCGCCAGGGGCCGCTATGTGGTGCCGGTGAAAAACGAAATTTCCCGGGTGGGGGAATGCTTTGCTTATGCCTGCAACATCCTGCGGCCCGGCAAAGGCAATTTCCTGGCAATGCCGGCCTACCGGCGGCAGCGCAGCCGCATCCTGGACCGGGCCCAGAACTACGCGGTGGGGTGGTGAACATGGGACGCTTGGAGGTTGCCGGATACAAGGGCTGGTGGCCCATGAAGAAGATCGTCGGCAGGGATGAACAGGGGAATTTCAAGTACCAGGAGGTGTTTGTCAACATGGCCCGGAGCCGGGAAGGGAAGGTCTGCACCCGGAAGTTTGAGACCTATGCCCCGGAGAACGGCTGGAATGGGGAGCCGCCTTACCCCACGGGCGAGAAAAGCACCTCCTGGCAGGTGTCCGAGGCCTACCGGCGCAACTATGATCTGATCCGCTGGGAGAAGGAAAACGAGGGATGACGGCAGAAAAAGCCCAATTCAAAGACTTGTTCGTTGATGGGAAATGTCTTATCTGCCACCGCCCTCTGAGGAAGCATAGAGGTTCATTTGGCAGAAGAAAGGCCTTTGTTTTCTGGCACCGGCAAAAAGAGAAGCGGGACTGTGTTTTTTATGAGGAATGTCTGACCAGGGGGGCCCTGGCCGACGAAATATGTCTGCCTTGCAGCATATGCGAGGCCTATGAAAAGGAGACCTAAATGCCTGCCAAATCCAAAGCGCAACAGAAGCTGATGGGGATTGCCCTGGGCATCAAGCGGGGGGAGACCCCGCCCTCCTATTCGCCGGAGGCGGCCCGGATGGCCGAGGAGATGAGCGAAAGCGACCTGGAGGAGTTTGCCGGCACCAAACGGAGCAAACTGCCCCCTCGGGTGAAACCGCCCAAACAGCCGGCACCTGCCCGGACACCCAAGCGCCGCCGGGAGGGCTTGGCGGCCCTGGCCCGCAAGGCCCAGGCCCGGATGAAAAGCCCGGCCCCGGTAGAGGAGGTGCGGAACCGTCTGGCCAGGATGGAGAAGTTACCAAAATAAAAGGGGCAATTATGAATTTCGGAATGAGAAGTGGGAGAAGGAATTGGCTCTCCATGTGATGCGAACCAAGGGTTAACCTAAGCCTACAATGAATAGCCAATTGCGTTCACCAATAGCATATTTCGGCGGCAAAAGCGCAATGGTCGGAAAACTGTTGCCCCTGTTCCCGCCACATAAATATTATTGTGAGCCGTTTTTTGGCGGTGGCTCGCTGTTTTTTGCCAAGCAGCCAAGTCTGATAGAGACCATAAATGACAGAGATTCAGAAGTTGTAAATTTTTTCCGGGTGCTTCGGGATGAGAACAAGTTCTCTGAGTTTTATCGAAGGGTCAACCTGATTCCCTATGCAAGAGAGGAATATGATTATTTCCGCCAGTATAGCAGCACAGATCCGATAGAAAGGGCAGTTGCTTTTTTTGTTGTGCACCGCTTATCCTTTAGCGGGTTGGGGAAATATGGCAGTTTTAGCTTTTCCAGGACTAGGACCAACCGCGGCATGGCAGCAGCCGTTTCAAAGTATTTGTCCGCAATCGATAGGCTTCCAGAGATTAGTGCTAGGCTGAAGCAAGCTCAAATAGAAAATCTTGACTTTGAGCAATGTATGAAGAATGTTGACAGCCCCGATACCTTCTTCTTCTGCGATCCGCCGTATCTGCCTAAAACCAGAAGGAGCGGCCGATACAATTCAGAAATGACCGAAGACGACCACAAAAGATTTTTGGAATTATGTATCAGATTGTCAGGGAAAATATTAATTTGTGGCTATCCTAATGACCTCTATGATGAAACTTTAAAGTCTTGGACAACTAAGGAATGGCAAACCGTGTGTTATGCTGCTGCAAGGACTAGGCAAACCGGGATTCTGGGCAAAGGGGCTGCATTGAAAATGCAGCCAAGGATAGAGAAGGTTTGGTTTAATTACAATCTTGATTATCAATTTCAAGTGGTCTAAACAAGACACGGAATCCTGATATGGACGTCGGCACTCTGTTACAACGCTGTCACCAATAAAAGGGGCAATTATGGATCAAGAAAAGTTGATGCAAGAAGTCCTGGCACCGGTGAGCCGCATTCGGGCGGCCAAAGGCAGGGGTTCGGGAACCATCATCCACTCTTCGGCAGAGGGAACCTATCTGCTGACCAACTTCCATGTCGTCGAAGACAACATCAGCTATAAAGAGGTGTGGGACGAGCTCTTGCGCCGGGATGTGAAAAAAGAATTTACCTCCCAGGTGGAAGTGGACACCTACAAGTTTGGGGAGAAAGGGGATGTACAGGGAATCTTCACTACCAACGCCGACATTATCCTGGGGAACAAACAGCAGGATTTGGCTCTGCTGAAACTCAGGACCGAAGTGACCTTCAGTACCGCCAAATTGTACCCCGAAGACAAAGCAGAACGAGTCCCCCTGTTGAGCGAACTGACCTGTGCCGGGGCTGCCATGGGGGAAAAGCCGATAGTTACCACCGGCTTGCTGAACGGGATTCAGATCGAAATTGACAACTACGAGTATTGGCTGTCCAGTGCCCCGAGCATTTTCGGCAACTCTGGGGGCGCCGTATTCACTCGGTGGGATGGAGCCTGGCATTATTTGGGGATTCCATCGCGCATCCGGGTGGCAATCCTGGGGTTTGCGGCGGATGCCATTACCCACATGGGTTACTTTATCCCCATCAGCCGGATTTATCACTGGCTGCGGGACAACTGCTACGAATATCTCTGGTGCCCGGAGGTCTCCAAAGAGGACTGCGACAGGCGCCGGGAAGAGATGCGTAAAGAGCAGTTGGCCCTGGCGGCCATCCGAGAGAAGGGCTAAGTGGCTGACAGAATTGATAAAAATGACCTGAATCAGTTTCTCCCGGATCCCAGGGAAGAGGTGCGCCGCCGCATCCTGGAACTGGAGGCGGCCCTGAAGCCCTCGGAGATGGACGCCCTGGAACTCCAGGAGCGGGAGGAAGCGGCCCAGGCCTACGCCGGGGAAAACGAAAAGCACTTCGTGGACTACTGCGAGGACTGCATCCGGACTTCGGTCAGGGCGATGGAGAACATCCGCCGCATCCAGAAGGAATGCTGGTCGGTCTATCAGGAGGAGCCGCCGGCCAACTATGCCCGCAAGGAACGCTGGCAGTCCAGGGTGGTCTATCCCAAGCCCTTCATGACCGTGCAGGGGGCCAAGGCCATTGTCCGCAAGGCTTTTGAGCCCCATTTCCTGTCGATCGAAAACGAACGGTCCCCGGAGGCGGCGGAATTTTACGAAAAGATCATGACCCTGATGCTGTCTCCGTCCTTTGCCGATTTCGCCAACCAGTTCGCCGACGCCTCGGAGATGGGCTTTGCCGTGGGCCAGAGCATGGAGATGATTCCGGTCTGGCGAACCGGCCGGGGGCTGCGCTATATCCTGGTGGAACCTCAGAAGATTCACCGGGACCCGGATGCCCTGTCCCGGGAACCCCAATCCGGCCTTTACTGGATCCACCAGGAATGGCTGGACTACTATCACCTGAAGGAACAGGAAAAACAGGGGCTGATGATCAACATCGGGCATTTTTCTCCGGGCCAACAGGGCCGGGCCGAGGATGCCATGAACCTCAGCCGGGAGGCCATTGCGGAGCGCCGGGGACAGGTCTATCACAAATCCCGTTTCCGCACCCTGATCCTGGTGTCCGAGTTCTGGGGCACGGTGCTGTCGCCTCGGGGGGAAGTGCTTCTGCCCCGGGCCACTTACACGGTGGCGGCGGACCGGGTCATCCGCCTGCCCAAGGCCAGCCCTTACCTCAGTTTGCGCTGGCCGGGCACCGGCTTCAGCCCTTTGCCGCACCTGCTGCGGTTCGACGGCCGGAGTCTCCTGCAGGGCATCAAGGGTTTATGGGAATTCATGTGCAGCCTGATCTGCCTGCACAACGACCACCTGAACTGGAAGGTGAATCCGCCCAGCGAAATCGACATCTCCATCCTGGTGGACCCGGAAGACCTGGACGACTACCCCGGCAAGCAGTGGCTCACCCGCGGAGCCTTGCAGGGACAGCAGGCGGTGCGCACCATGGAGCGCCGCACCGATACTGGCGAGATCATGGCTTGGCTGAATTTCGGCAACCAAGCCTACGATGAGGCCACCCTGCCCAGCGTGGTGCGGGGCTTGCCGGGTTACCGGGCGGAGGTGACGGCCCGGGAGGCGGCCCAAGCCCTGGACCAAGCCATGACGGTGTTCGGCCAGATCGGCAAGAACCTGGAGCGGGGCGCCCTGGCGGCCATTCTGGCCGGGGCCGAGACCATCGCCATCAACATCACTTTTGAAGAGTTGGCCATGTTCATGGGGGAAAATTATGCCCAGCGCTACGCTGACCCCACCAGCCCTACGGGGTTGCGTTTGCCGCAGTTGACCACCGGGGCTTTCCATGTCAGCGGCATTTCCGCCCTGATGCAGGATTGGGAGATCATCCGCAACATCCGGGAAACCATCTTGCCGCTGGCCGCGCCCAATTCGGTGTTTCTCCCCTACCTGCGGCCCTACAACATTATCAAATCCCTGGAGCACCGTCTTAACCTGCGGGACGAGGGAATTGTGGTGGACGAAGAAACCGCGGCCCGCATTGATAAGGCCCAACAGGCCCAGCAGGAGGAGGCGATCCAGGCCATGCGGGCGGCGCAGATGGCGGAAGCCCAGCAGATACCGCCAGCCCCGCCGGAAGGGATGACACAATGACGGAACCCATGGGCAATTCCGGGGTTCAGGTTGATTTTATCACCGGCCAGCCGCATTCCCGGGGGGAGGACCAGGAAAGGCAGCGCCGCCTCCGGCGACATAGCGCCCAGGCCTTCGAGGCTGGGCAACGGCTGAAGGCGGAACTGGCGCAGAACCAGGGGGCGGTCCTTCGGGTATTGGAAGAGGCCTTGGTGAACCGGGCCCTGCAAGTCCTGGAACAGGATGACCGCTACCAAGCCCTCATGGGGCTGGCCCAGACCCTGGGATTCAGGATCAACATTGTCCCCAAACTGGTGGGGAAAAAGCTGTCAGAGTTCTTAGGGGAGGATCTATATCGCCTGACGAGAACCCCGACCGCCTCAGAAGAGACACCGGTCGAGGAATTATAGAAAACTAACAGCTTGAGGGGTTCCTGCCCGCCGCTCGGCCAGCGGGGGCGGGACGCAAGCACGAAAGGGACGGCAGTGCGGTGCCGCACCATCGCATTGCCGTCCTTTTTTGTGGCCCCGGGCGGCGGCCCGGCAGGACACCCGCCGTCAAGGAGAGAGGGAGATGAGCCCGAAGGCAGAGCCAAAGAAGAATCCGGATACGCCATCAGTCGAAACCGAAGCGGTGACCCCCCTCGATGCCAATCAGGAAGGGTCGGTGCATCACACCTTAGCCCAACTGCGGGAAGCCCGCCGGTTTGCGGGCAATCCCGAGGAGGAGCCGCCGACTGAGGCCCCGGAGAAGCCGGAAGAAAAGCCCGTAGGTACCGAAGGTCCAGAGGCGGGGGAACCGCCCCCGGAGGAACCAACCGAAACTCCGTCCGCCACGCCGGAGGTCAAGTTCAAATACGCCTCCCATGAGGAAGCGGAGAAGGCCTACCGGGAGGCGGAGCGCAAGATGCACCAGGCCACCGCGGAAAGGGCCGCCCTGCAAAAGGAACTGGAGGCCCTGAAAGAGCGGCTGGCCGCCTTGGAAGCAGAAAGGACGGCTCCCTCAGAAAAGCCGGAGACAGCTGTCCCCAAGGAAAAAGAAGAGGTGGTGCAGCGCCTGATCGAGCTCAACAACCAGATCGACGAGCTCGACCCCTATGACCCGGACTATGCCAGACAGCGGGCCGAACTGGAACTGCAGAAGACCTTTGTCCTGGACGCGGTCAAGGCGCATCAGGCCATCCCTTCGCCGGAGAAGGTGAAGGAGCTGGTGCGACAGGAACTGGAAGCCAGGCAACAGCAGGAGACCCAGCAGAAGATGCTGGAGGACCTGGAGCGCCGGGCGGTCAGCCTGGCGGAGAGCTACGGCCTGGATATGAAGCCGGGTTCCTGGGACTACAAGCAATTCTGGCGGGCTGTCCGGGCCGGGGACATCCCGGAGGGCGACCTGGAAACCCAGGTCAAGACCCTGGCTCAGGAAATCCTGGCCGATCGGGCCAACTTCGGTAAACAGGCCGTGCAGACCATGAAACGGGTACACGGCGACAACACGGTACTGGAACGGGGCGGCAGTGCGCCTCCGGCCCCCAAGCCGGAGGAATATCAACCTGCCTCCATTCACGACATCATCCGCGCCAATCGCAGACGCATATAAGGAGTGTGACCCATGCAAGCGCACAACTGGACGGAAATCGGGCAGACCGGCATCCTCCAGAACCACTTTATCAGCGACAAGCTGCTGAAGTCGGCTCTGGCCAAATGTGTAGTGTTGCCGTTCTGCCAGGACTATGGCATCGGCTTCGGCAAAAACCAGGGCGAATTCGTCAATCTGATGCACGTCAAGGCCCTGCCTTTGCCGACTACCGCCCGCCTCTCCGAGGATGAGCGGATTCCCATTGACAAACTGCAATTCGGCAACCGGGTGTTCCGGGTGGCCCCGTATGGCCGCGGCGTGGAATATACCGAGCTGGCCGAAGACCTGAGCAAGTTCCAGCCCTCCAATGTGGTACAGAAACGCCTCATGGAGCAGGCGGAACAGGTGCTGGACACCGAGGCGGCCAACGCCTTCAAGGATCCCACCGCGGTGAAAATCTGCTTCACCCCCACCAGCCTTACCGGAGGGACTTTCGTCACTAACGGCACCCCAGCCCAAGTGGCGCCGGTGGGCCTGACCTTCAAGCACTGCAAACAGATCTCCGGCTATCTGCGGGACACCATCCACGCGGCTCCGTATGAGCGGAACTACTACACCGGCATCGGCTCGTATGCCGTGATCTCCGCCCTGCAGGATGACCGCAACTGGATACTGCCCCACCTCTACCTGCAGAAGGGCAGCTTCTGGTGGGAAGGGGAAATGGGGATGACCGACCGCATCCGCTGGGTGGAGTGCAACCGGACCCAGGCCTTCTCCAACACCTCCGGCAGCAGCACGGCGCTGGGGGAAGCGGTGGTCTTCGGGGATGAAGCGGTGGCCCTGATTGAGGTGGTCACGTGGCACCTCAGGGCCAACGAGAACTATCAGAACGATTTTGGCCGCACCAAGGCGGTGGCCTGGTACGGGATCATGGCCTTCGGCTCGGTGTGGGATACCGCCAATGACGGCGAGGCCAAGATCATCCGGATCTGCTCCGCCTAATAGACGGGAAGGAAGGTGAACCATGAGCGGTTATGGAACTTATGACAAGTTTCCCCTGCTGGAGAGCCTGAAGGACGCCAACCAGACGGCCATCGCGGTGAATGCCACCACCGGGGACAAAATTACTTTCACGGCCCGGCAGCCCATGATGGTGGTGGGGTTTGGGCTGGAAATCAGCACCACCTATGCCGACATGGGCACCACGGCCCAGGTGGTGTCCCTGGACAAACGGGTCACTCACAACAGCGATACGGGCCGGGTGGAACTGGCGGCCATCACTTTGGCCACCGGCTATGCCGATGGGCATGTCTATCTCAAGAAAATCACCGCCACCAAACTAGACGTGGGTCAGCAGTTGGTGGTGGAGCAGAAGGTGCAGGGCGCAGGCGGCGGCGGCTTGGCCGGTGCCTGCATCCCCTTCATCCTCTGGTACCCGCGGGCGGAAGTGGCGGGGAATCAGAGCTACCTGCATGAAGTGTAAACCCATAAGGGCGGTCACTGAGCAATTCGGGGGCCGCCCCCCTTTTAAAAGGAGAAAAACGCCATGCCTGCATTGACAGCCGATGATGTAACGGTGACCTTGCTTCCGGAAGACGTGGACTTCACCCAGATGTTGCGCAAGCTCTGCGTGGTGGGGATTGCCTTCGGGGACGGGAGCAAAACCTATCCCTCGGGCGGCATCCCCCTGCCGGACAAGGGCAGATTTGGCATGAGTAAAGAAATCCGCTTCGTGAGCTTTGCGGAACCCGCCAACGGCTACGTGTACCGCTATGACAAGGACAATCACAAGCTGCGGATTTTCTACGCCTCGCATGACCTGAAATTCATCAATGGAACCGGCGGGGCGGCGCTGGGCATCGACACCACCAATGCGGAACTGGAGGTGAACAACACCGGCGGATTCACCATCACCGGTGCCAATGCCGCCACCAAGGGCGGCGTTCTGCCCGCCGCTTTGGTGGAGGTGCCCACCAGTCACACGCCAGCGGCCACCACGTTGGAAGCCCTGGTACTGGGAGAATAACCATGCCGCAACTTTTGCATACCGGACGGTTCGGCACCATCGAGGTGGAAAAGTCGTGGGTGGAAACCAACCTGCACATCTGCAAACTGACCCAGGGCGGCTATGTCTATGTCAGTGGCCTGCCGGTGACCTCGGAGGCAGACCTCCGCAAGGCCATTCCAGCGGGGCCGGAGCGGGAAGCGGCGCTGCAGTGGCTAGCGAACCGGGAGCTTCCGGAGGAGACGCCCAAGAAGCGGATTGTCGTCAACCCGGACGGCTCCTGCGCCTTTGAGGATGGCAGCCCGGTGGAAAACATCAGCGACATCCTGAACCACATCCCGCCGGGACCGTTCCAGGATGCGGCCTATCGGTGGTTGCAGGAGAAAAAGGCGCAGGAAAAGGCCCTGCAGGAGAAGGCCGCCAAGGCGGTGGTGCAAGCCACCGAGGTGGTGAAAAAAGAAATGGCGCCGAAAAAGGCCAAGAAGGCGGCGGCATGACGGCCTGGCTGCTTTCCAAACTGGGGGGCCTGGCGGCGGCGGTTCTGGGTTTCCTGGCCCTGCTCCTGGGTTACCGCTGGCAGAAATTCAAACGCCGCCTGGCGGAGACCCGGGCCGACGGCCTGGAAGCCGAACTGGAGCACCGCCGAAAGACGGAGGCCGTAGATGCTGAAACAGACAAGGCCAAAGAGAAGCTGGATGCGGCTGCGCAAGATGGCGGCCTGCTTGCTTATTTTCGGGATGGCCAGCTCCTGCGCCGGGATACCAAAGGGGGCGCTTCCTGACCTGCCTTGGCCGGAGGTGATTCCGCCGCCCAAATGCCCTAGCATCACCCTAGTCGTCGATGAGCAGGGGCGGAAGTTCTACCAATTTTCGGAGGCGGATGTCCTGGCTATAGCCAAACACCGGGAAGAGCTGGCGGGGGAAGTCCTCAAGGGGCGGGAGGGCATGCAGACCTACCGGCGTTTGCTGGAAGAATGCCTGAAACGATGAGCGAGTATCCTGAAACCGGCTACGTGTTTACCTGCAACAACTGCCGGCTGGTCTATCAGCCGGACCCGCGGCTGTACCGCCAGCCGGAGGAATATTGTCCGCGTTGCGGCTTCCGGTTGGCGGATAGCCGCAAGCTGAGAGGGTGCCGTGATGACGAAAGTTAAAATCGATTCCCTGACTGAGGAATGGCGTCGCACGATCAGTTTCAACTTCGGCGGGGAAGGGGGCCCGGAGGAGCCGGACGGCTTCAAGGAACTGAGCGTGGGGGACGACGTGACTTTCCTGGTGGGCGGAAAGGTGACCGGCCTCAATGCCGACCGCCATGGCTCCGGCTTGACCCTGGAGGTGGAGGAAGTTGAGATGGTCAGGCCCAAATCCCCACGACAAACCATAGGCGACCTGCTACGGGAACTCAGGAAAGAGAGAAGCGAGGAAGATTAATTGTTCAATTGTGTTACGTTGGTGGGCTATGTGGGCAAGGACCCGGTCACCAAGCTGACAGGCGGCACCGCGGTCAGCCGTTTCCCTCTGGCAACGACCGAACGCCGAGTGGACAAGAACGGGGTTCGGCAAGAAGAGACGCAGTGGCATACCCTGGTGGCCTGGGGGCGGTTGGCGGAACTGGCCGATGAGCACTTGCACAAAGGGAGCAAACTCCTGGTGGAAGGCAAGCTGACGTACCGGGAATACGAGGACCGGAGCGGGCAGAAACGCAATATCACGGAAATCATTGTGCGGCGGCTGGTGTTTCTGGACAACCGCAAGCGGGAGGAGGGGGAGTCGGAAGATATCCTCTTTTAGGGTCTGCAAATGAACCTGGAAGCTCTGGAAAGGGAACTGGACGCCATTGTTCTGGACACCTCTCTGCGGCCCTATTTCCGGGACTGGCTGAACGAGGCGGTGGAGGAGCTGGCCAGCGACTTCCACCTGCCCGGACTGAAACTCCTGGAGCCGCATCTGCTGTCGGTGAATACGGACAACTGGCTATATGACCTGCCGGAAAACTATCACAAACAGGTTTTCCAGGTACGCCGGGGAGACCAGCGGGAGCCGGTGGTAATGCTGCGGGAAATGGCTGACCTGGATCAGCTGGACCCGGATCATGACGAAACCGGCCAGCGGGTGACGCGGGTGGCGGTGGAGGCCGGCATGATCGGGATTTTCCCCAAGGCCGAGGACAGCTTGTGGCTGTGGTATTACCGCAAGCCGGTGCCCATGGAAAAGCCCCAGGATGAGCCGGACGGCATTCCCCCGGCCTTCCGCTATCGGGTGCTGATTTCCAAGGTGGTCATCCGGAATTTCAAGCTGCTGCAGGACCTCATGGTGCAGCCGCCGCACCAGAGCCTGGCGTGGTGGACGGAAGAATATCGGGCGGGTTTATATGGGAGTCCCCGCGGGGATATCGGCATGCTCAACTACTTTGCCCGGGCCAAGGGCCCGCGGCGACAGGGCGGGCGTGACCCCCTGCCCTGATCGGGGAGACGGCGATGGCCGAGGTGAAAGGGTTGGGAATCCGGGGCATGAACAACCTGGAGCGCACCTCTGCGACCCTGCTGGACGAAGCACGAATCATCACGCCCCGGGTGGTGCTGAATGCCGATGCCCTGGACGGGGCGGTGCTCCGGAAGCGGGGCGGCTACCGGCAGGCCGTCGGCCTGAAAGGAGTGCATTCCCTGTGGGCCGGAAGTGTGATGCTCTGTGTGGCGGAAGGCCGGAACTGGCCCCAGTCGCTTTATCGAGTGGAGGGGGAACGGGCCACGGAACTGAGCGAAGTTCCGGGTCCCCCCAGCCGTCTGAGCTATGTCGAGATCGACGGCAAGGTTTATCTGGGCAATCCCCACTTCCAGGCGGTCTATGACCTGGATACCGGGGGAGTGCAGCCTTGGGGCCTGCCCCTGCCACCGCCGCCCCAAGTGGAAATCACCGCGGGGGAATTGTCCCCCGGAGTTTACAGCCTGCGCTATACCTATGTGTCGGACAAGCTGCTGGGCGGCGCGGGTCCGCAGATACAGGTAAGCCTGGAGGGTTCGCCCCAGGGCATCCGGCTGGTCAACCGTCCGGCCAACGCCTTGTGCTGGATGACCCAGCAGGACGGGGGGGATTTCTTCCTGGCCCAGGTGGACGGCGACGAGGTTACCGGTCCTTATCCTTCCTTGCAGAGACTGCCCACCCTGCAGGTGATTCCGCCACCACCATTTCGGCATATGGCCCATGCCTTTGGCCGGCTGTGGCTGGCGGCGGGCCGCCGCCTCTACTTCAGCGACCCCCACGAGTACGACTGGTTTCGGGAGAACGGTTACCTGCCGTTCCTGGAGGAACTGGTGATGGTGGCCCCGGTGATGGGGGGCCTGTTTGTCGGCTCCCGCACGTCCACCTGGTTTCTGGAGGGGCGGACACCGGGCAAGATGAAGCTGGAGCGCCTGGGGGACGGGGTGGTGCCCGGGACCCTGGCCTATGCCCAGGTGGAAGGCGGTGGTTATGAAATCAGCCGCCGGATGTCGCAGTTGCCGTCGCCGGTCTGGTTGGGAAGGCAGGGGGTGGTGGTGGGCACCCACCACGGCCATCTGGTGCACCTTACCGAAGCCCGCCTGAAAATGACGGTGCGGCGGGAAGGAGCCGCCTTGGCACGCACTTGCCAGGGGCTGCCCCAGGTGCTGTTTACCGGGTTCGGCTTGGCGGCCTCGGAAGACCAGGAACTGCGGGAGATATTCCAACGGGGGAAATTATTCCCACCCGCCCCGCAGGCCCTTGAGGCTACAGGCGGCCTTGTAGTTGGCTGACAGACGCCGGGGCCATTAGGCCAAGGCGAAAAAAGCAAATAGACGGGGAGAGTACGACCATGACCATTTATGTACCGAATATCGGCGAAAAGGAAATGCTCAGAGATATTCTTCTGAGCGAAGCCTTGGTGCTGGGGCTGTACAAAAACAATGTGCAGCCCGACGGCAACACCACCATTGACACCCTGTCGGAGATGCCCACCGGCGGGGGGCGGGGTTATACTCAGAAGGAGCTGACCAACGACGTGGTGGAAGAAGGCAGCCTGGTGGCAAACAAATGGCGGATCACCATCAACGCCCAGGGCAAGGCGGAGGCCCAGTACTCCAATGCCGCCGTCGAATGGGTCTTCACGCAAACGGATGCCAACGATGAGAACACCGTGTATGGTTTCTTTGCCTACTCCTGGGTGCTTCCATTTGACACCGGGGCCAAGGAAATCAAGGTGGGGGACCCGATCAAAGGGGCCACCAGCGGCGCGTCCGGGGTGGTGACCGCGGTCAATGTGGAAAGCGGTTCCTGGAGCGGCGGGGATGCCGCCGGCAAGCTGCTGCTGAAAAGCAAGTCGGGAACCTTCCAAGACAATGAGGACCTGCTTAAATCCGGAGAAGTCGGAACCATCAGCAACACCCCCACCGCAGGCGGCAGCGGCTACGCCGTCGGCGACCTGCTGGAGATCACTGGCGGGGGCGGGGCCGGGGCGCTGCTTATTGTGACGGAGGTCAATGCGGGGGCGGTGACCTCGGTTCATCTGGCCACCGGCGGAAAGGGCTACAGCACTGGCTCCGGGCTGGCCACCACCGCCAAAACCGGCTCGGGTACCGGCTGCACCGTGGAGATCACGGCCTTGGCCTCGACGGCCTATGCCCTGACCAACACGGGGACAAATGGGGATGCCTTGCGCAAGCTGCAGTTTGTGGAACCTCTGAGCTCCGGCTATCTGATTGACACCGCGGGCCAGAAGATCACCTACGTGCCCAAGATCACTCTGAGCACGGCGACATAACAGAGGAGGTCTGCTATGGCCCGGGTCTTCATCGACGGGTTTGAATCCAGGAGTCTGGACCTGTGGGATACCTATACATCGGGTTGCACTATTGAAACCTCCAACCCTATTGACGGGGTCGCTCATTTAAAATTGGGGTGGAACAGTTCTGCCAGTAAGAACCTGCCCGTGGCCCTGAGCGAGGTGTGGGTGGCCTTCCGCTATAAGATAGATTCAAACATTAGTAGCAATTTCTTTGAGTTCCGCAACGGCAGCACGGTGGTGGGCGCAATAAGGCTAAACAGCAACGTCTTCCAGGTGGTGCGGGGATCTTCCACGGTGCTGGCCACAGGTACCAGGACTATCCCCCTCAACCAACCGGTGCTGGTTGAGGCTAGGTTCAAACCTGCGGATAGCGGCGGGGTTTTCCAGCTTAATGTGGACGGTGTTATGGACATCAATTTCAGCGGGGACACCACGGACGGCCCCACCACCATTGACAATGTCCGGCTTTTTACCGGAGGAATGTGGAATTTATATTTTGACAACATTGTCATCGACGATGCCGAGTTTCCTGGAAATACCAAAATCCGGGCCCTCAGACCCAACGGAACGGGCAATTCCACCCAGTGGACCCCCTCGGCGGGCAACAACTGGGACTGCGTGGACGAGGTGCCAGCCTCCGACAGCGACTATGTCGCCACCAATACGCTGGACGCGGTGGACCTGTATTCTGCCTCAGACCTGCCAGCCGAGGCCTACAGCGTCAAGTGCGTGCAGGTGCGGGCCCGGGCTTACAAAGAGGGCAACGCCCTGAACATCCAGAACCTGCAGTTGGCCTGCCGCACCTACGGCACCAACTATTTCAGTAGCAATAAGGTATTGACGACGAGTGCCAAAAGCTACGCCCATATATGGCAGGCCAACCCCAACACCGCAGCGTCCTGGACCGTTAGTGAGGTGAACGCCATGGAGATCGGCGTGAAGGCTGTGGCCTAAAGGGGGCATAGTGGCGACCCGGCTGTATTTCCACGGCTCCGGCCCTGATAATCAGTACATTCCCCCGGTGTCGCCCGCCTATGCGACGGAGTGGGAGCGCACCTCTGACGCCGCCAGGCGCTACTGCTCCAAGGTCAGACGGTGGACCATCGACCTTGAGGCCAGCGGGGCGGAATACGAGGCCGGGCCAGCCAACGATACCCTGATCCGGCAATTTGTTTCGGACCCGCTGTCGGCCCAGACCATCTCCGGTACCGTCAAGGGACAGTTGCGCTGCCGGGAATCGGACGCGGCGGCGGACTTCTGCCGAGCCCTGATCATCAAGGTGGTTTCCGGGGACGGCGGCACAGTACGGGGCACCCTGCTGTCCCATTTTCCCGAATCCCTCACTTCGGAGTTCGATGCTGGGTCCACCCCCGTCAACCGCAATTTCCCGCCCAGCCTGACGCTCAGCAGCGTTGAGGCCCAAGCCGGGGACCGACTGGTCATTGAGATAGGCTTCCGGGCCTTCAACACCGAAACCACCACGTACACGGGCTATATCCACCTCAACGACTCTACTGGCACCGACCTGCCCGAAGACGAGAGCACCACCGATAACCTGTGCGGCTGGCTGGAATTCAGCGCGGATCTGAACTTTCTGGACCGGGCGCTTACCACCCAGGTTCTGGCCCAGGCGGAGTACGACCTGACGCCGCAAATCAAGGCCACCCAGGTTCTGGCCCAAGTGGAATACTCCCGGGACTTGCCGGTCACGGCCAGCGGCGGGGTGGAGGTCAACGGCCAAGGCGAGTCAGAACTCCGGTGGCCCTCCCTGGATGTAGAAGCCTCCGGCGGGGCGGAAGTTTCCGGGGCGGGCGCATACCAACTTTCCGGGCGTCTGGAGGTGATAGCCGAAGGCGGCCTAGAAGCGAACGGCGCCGGAGAAGTGGATTACTGGGCGCCTGGCCGCCTGGAAGTGACGGCCAGCGGCGGGGTGGTGGCCAGCGGCGCCGGGGAAGTGGGCTTCCGGGAAGGAAAGCTGGAGGTGACCGCGGCAGGGGGCCTTGGGGTCTCCGGGGCAGGCGATATATACCAGTTTAACCCGGTTCGGGCGGTTACCAGCTCCGGGGGGATTGAGGTCACCGGCGCGGCGGTAGTCGATCATTACAAGACCATAATTCCGCCTCCCCTGGGGGTGGTCGCGACAGGCGGGTTGGAGGTCTGGGGCTTCGGCGATCCCCTCCTGACTGAGGTTGGCGTTGAGGCGGTCGAGGCCGAAGGCGGGGTGGCAGTAGGCGGGGCGGGGAAGCCAGCCTGCTTGGCCCCCAGCCTGCCGGAGGTCAGGGAAGTCACGGCCAGTGGCGGGGTGCGGCTGGGCGGAGCTGGGCTGGTAACTTACGAGAAACCGGGAGAGGTCAGCCTGCGGGACAAAGCGGTGACGGCCAGCGGCGGGCTTATCCTCGGCGGGGAAGGCCTGGTCGCCACCAGCAAACCCAGCCTTTTGGAGGTAGTGGCCGAAGGCGGCCTCAAGGTAGGCAGCTTCCAGCTTACCCCCGCCGCCTTGTTGCAGCCAGGAGAAGAAACTGAAACGAGCCTAGCGGTGATTGCCTCCGGCGGCCTGGGCGTGGGGGGCGAGGGGGCGGCCGAGTTCACCACCCCTGATGTCCTGGCGGTGCCCTCGGCGGGCGTGGGCCTGCAGGTGGGAGGCGTGGGGGCGGCGGGCTTCATCCAGCCCGCCATCTGGGAATGGGAAGCGGCGGGCGGCGTCATCCTGGATGAGGGCGCCGAAGCCCTGGACATTTTTGAAACCTGGGCCTTCACGGGGGCCGGCCTTGAACCCTCCATCTATTCCGGCTTTGACTTCAATTCCTACTGCGAATACCGGGGGGAATATTACGGGGCCAAAGAGGACGGCATCTACCGGCTGGAGGGGGAGGACGACGACGGCCGGCCGATTCATACCGGCGTGCGGCTGGGTCCCACCAATTTCTATACCAACGTCCAGAAGCGCCTGCGGGCCGTCCATGCCGGGGACTGCGGGGAACAGACCCAGGCCCGGATAGTGGCGGATAACGGGGCCGAGTCCTATGCCTCGTGGGAGAGGGGCAGGCTGGCAGGCGAACGCCTGCTGGGGCGGGAATTTGTGGTGGACCTCGTGGACTTCGACAAGCTGGGTGAACTGGAATTCACGATCCTGGCGCAGGTCAAAAGGTAAAGGCGATGGATTATCCCAAGCATGAAAACGCCATCTGGGCTCAGGCGGTGAATGCGGCCATGACCAAGTACGCCCAAGTGCGACAGGAGGCCTTGACGGAGAGCGCCGCCCTGGGGTTTGCCCTGCCGCCTGGCCTGACCCTGGAACAGGTGCTGGAAGCCGGTTTGGAGACCAAGGCCAGGTTGACCGAAGTCAACGCCAAACTGTACCAGCAGGAGCGGGAACGCCTGTTCAAGCTCCAGGACCTGGAACTCAAGCTGGCCCTGGGGTGGGCCAAGCTGGCCCTGAAGGCCTACCAGCAGGAACTCCTCAACCGTCTGGCCCTGGAGGAAGCGGAAGCGGAAGCGGCCCGGACGAGGAGTCGGGGCGACCTGGAGCGGCTGAATTCTGAAACGGAGGCCCGCCAAGCGGACATTATCTGCCTCAGGGCGGACATCGAGGCGGAAATCAACTATTGGCGGCGGAAACTGGTGGAGGCGGATCGCCTGTCCCTGGACGCCGAGGCGGCCCTGATTCAGGCCCGGATGCAGACCGCCGAGGAAAAGCTCAAGACCATCGACCCCCTCTATGAGGTTATCGCCGCCCAGGAACTGGTGATCAAGGCCGAACTCAAAAAGGCGGCGGCCCTGGAACTACTGGCGGAGGCGGAAAAGCGGGTGGCCGAAATCAAAAAGCAGATGGTTCCCCTCTATCTGGAAAAGGCGGAAGCCCGGGAGACTCTGGCCGAGGCGGTCAGCCGGGAGGCCGAGGTGGAGAAGGCCCGGATCGAGTTGGGCTATCGACGTCTCGACCTGAAAGACGCCCAGGAGCAGGCGGAAAGCGACCTCCGGCAGGCACAGATTGAATACGAACTGGCCCAGGAAGCCTACGTGCGGGCGGAAATAGTGCGGCAGACGGCGGCGGCCGAGGCCCGGACGCTTCTGGCCCGCTACGCCAACGAAACCCAGGAGGCCCTGCTGAACCTGAAGCTGGCCTTGGAGAAACTGGGGGTGGATTTCAAACTGGACGCCCGCCTTAAGCGTCTGCAGAACGACGTGGAGGCGGACATCGCCCTGCTGCGACGGGAAGGTCAGAACCAATGGACGGAATTTATAGAACGGCTCCGGGTGCTGGAGCAGAACACCCTGGACAAATGCTACACCATCCGGGACGGGGCCAGCACGGTGGTGCGGAGCAGCCTGATCGCCTATAGCACCCGGTGGCACCGCAAGGGCGTGGGGGCCTTGCCCGCCACGGGAGCGGAGTTTGTCAGTGGAAGCCTTTGCCCTGAAGCAGTCTGAACTAGACCTTAAGGCCCGAACCCGGCTGCGTAACCAGACGGTGTGGAGCAACTGGGAGAACTACGGGTCTTTGGCGGCCCTGACCCCCTGGGAGGCCGATGCCAACCGGAGCCGGCGATCGTTGGTGGAAGGCTATTTGGCCGCCATAGATGCCGACCTGGAAGTCAAAGAGGTGGAGCGGGACCGGGGAGCGGAGCTGGCCCAGGCGGAAATCGACCAGGAGATGCGGCTGGCCCTGGAAAAGTTCGAGACGGACCGGCGCCGGTTGGCCATCCGCATGGCGGCGGACGACTACTATCTGGCGGCCAAGCAGTATGAAGCCCAGGTCAAGGCCATCATCATGGCGGCGCGGGAATACGCCGCGGCCATGGAGCGGGAGCAGGCTCTGACCGAAAAGGCGCGGGCGGAACTGGCGGTGGAAAAGGAACACCTGCGCATCCAAGACCTCACCGCCCAAGTCTTTCTGCAACAGGTAGAGCGGGCCATGGTGGAAGCCGATGTCGCCAAGATGAAGCTGCAGGCAGCCAAGGCCCGGGTGGACGTGGTGGAAGCCGAAGTGGCGATGAAGCGGGCCGAAGTGGACCTGATTGAAGCGGAGGTCAAAGAGGCCATGGCCGAAGCGGAGAAAGCCACCCTCCGGGCGGACGTGGCGTCAATTTTTGCGGAATGCCTGGTCAAACAATTGACCGCGGTGAAGCTGGACGTGGAAACCAAGGAGATCGAGGCGGGGTTTCGCTATATTCAGACCCGCCTGGACGAAATGCTGCGTCTGTGGGACATCCGGGCACAAGAAGCAGGGTTGCGGGAAGAGGCGGAAAAGAAGCTCCTGGAGGAACTGGGCTGGCAGACGGAAGAAGACAAGCGAACCCAGGATTTGCGGCGGCAGGCGGCGGCCAACGACCGGGAGGCGCTGGAATACGAAATTCAGAAGACCGATGAGGCCATTGACGAGGAAAAATGGCTGCGGGAACAGCTGGACACCGCCAAGCTGGCCAACCTGAACTTAAAGCTGAAGATGGATATCCGCACCCTGCAACGAAACCTCTGGGCCGACCAAGTGCTGAACGCGGCAAGGCGTTGGGCCAACAAGAACCAGAGCGTGATAAAGATCAGCGGCACCAACAGCTATGAGTACCACACGAAGTGAGAGAAACAAGGGGCGAAATGGCAGAAGGGCTGAAATTTTGGGAGAAAACCCCCGGCAGATGGCGGTTGGATCATCCGGATTTTAAAGATGTCCACGAGACCACCTATGCCAAGGGAGTGATCCAGGAATTCCAGGTATTGCAGGAAGACCCCATCACCGTGGCTTCCATGGTGAAGGTGGAAATCGGGGGGAAACTCTACGGGGAATTCGTTCCGCTTTTTTATAGACCTCGGGAAAGGCATTGGGACGGAGAGGAGGTTCAGGCCACGGATTTCGACCCGGAGACCGGGGCGTATAAACAGGCGTGGATGAGTTTCCGGGTGGGGGATGAAGTGGTGGTGCTGCTCAAGCAGGGGGTGCCCCAGGCGGTATTGGGGCATTACGACAACTGCCCCCGCTTGGGGGAAAACGTCTTTCGGTTGGAATGGGATTCACACCCGCAATACCCGATGGACCCCTATACGCACTATTATTCTTACTACTGCGCTTTCGGCGATCCCGCCTGGCATTGGCGTATGGCCAGGTTCGACCATTGGGAAGAGGAAGATATTCCCCATGGTGACCCTGGAACGAACCGGGAATACGACTGGGAGATTCCCCTCAACCGGATTTGCACCAAGGCCGAATCGAAAGACCAACTGAATATTTACAAGAGAACATATGCTAACACTTTTTACGATTCTACCGATTTTCAATTACATGTGGGATTGCCTCCCGATCCCCCTTTCGAGGGTGCCGCTATATATATCAGGATTGATTATAATTACGACTATTACCGGGACATAACCTATTTTCGGGTAGGACCCATATTGTTCGCCCATGTGACCAACTACCGAATAGCAGATTATGTCAGAACAATCTATCGAGGTTATTATTATACTACCGAAGGCGAAGGCCCCCCACCATTGGAGGAGTGGGAATGGGCGGTGGTGGGGCCCGTCGGGGAATTTACCTTACCCCATTGTGGAGACAAATTGACCTGGGATCTGGATGAAGCAGGGGTAAATTATGAGTCGGAGTATGGGGTTTTCCTTATTGACTGGGACCCCCGGCCTTTCGAAATATATGCGGCGGTCTGCACCCCGGAGTTGTGGGAGAATCCGGACATCTCCAAGATGACCAGACAAACAGACTGCTGGCCTTCTTGGGGATGGGAATGGACCTTGGCCGACCCCAAGAGCTATGTCTTCAAGGTGCCGGCGCACACCAAAGAAGACTTGATAGAAGCGGGCTGGTGGCCGGAAACGGAGTGATGACCATGGATGACCCAGAGGATGACCTGACCGGGGGTGATGAAACGCCCAGAAGTCTGGAGGTCACCTGGCACCTCTTCGACGAGCCGGACATCCCCAACCTGCTGGCCCGGGCTGGGGACGGCCTGGAGGAGATGTTTGAAAAATTGGGAGTGAGACCGGTGCAGGTGGACGGCGAGGAGCGCCTGTTCGAGGCCCGCTACGAACTGCTGAAGTTTGAAGGCGAATCCCAGTATCCGGAAGCCATGCCGGATGAGGCGGTAGGGTTTGTGGATTGGCTCACGGGCTTCCCCTACACGGAGGCGGAGATCATGGCCATGGTGCGGGAAGAAAGCACCTGCCCTAAACAGGTGACCGCCCAAGAGGCCGCGCCGGACGACGCCACTCCGCCAGTGCCGCTGGACTTTTTTGCTGGCCTGCCGGAGGCGGACATCCTGCACAACTACCTGGCGGTGCCCACCGACGGGGTGGAGCATTTGGCCGACGGGCTGGAAGGTGAGCCGGAGCCGGAGCTTCTGTGGTGGACCCGCCAAGGCTTGAAAATAGAGGACGGCCAGAAGTGGCCGACGCCCGGGGAATTCGCCGCCCTGGCGGTGCGGCTGTTTCCCGGCAAGTACTGGGGGGAACAGAGAACCAGCCCGTTTCTGTTCAGCGGCAACTGGCTGGACACCTTATATTACACCACCGCCATTGTGGAGGAGGTGCTGGAGCCGAACGACGACCGGCCTTTCCCGCTGTACCGGGTAAGGTGGCGACAGCAGGAAGGGGACAAAGAGGGCAGCAACCTGCACCTAGCCCGGCCCAGTGGCTTTGAAAGCTATGAGGTGGGAGAGCGCGTGGCGGTGCTCAAAGACGCAGACACCCAAAGGCAGTCGCAGACCTGGAAGGACGACCAGGTATTTGAGGCCGAGGTGTGGCGCCTGGTGCCCATCACCTTTTACGAGTTTTACGAGGAGGGGAAGTCATGAGCTTCACTACTGACATCACCGGGGGGCTGTTCGGGCCCACCGAGGAAGAAGAAAGATACCTGCGCCAGTTGGCCCTCCAGCAGGAGAAACTGGAGAACCTGGCGGCCCTGCAGGAGGCCAGACAACAGGCAGCCTTGCCTAACAAAAGGTTGGGGCTTCCTGGTTATTATGACAACAGACCGACGGCCAGCCCGGAGGCAACCCGCTTGACCCTGGCGGCCCTGCGGGGGCGGGAACTGGGAGAACCGGCGTCCTACGGCGGCCAAGGACCGCTGACCCCCGAACAGGTGGGCGCGGCGCAGCAGCAGGGTTTGGCCCTGGGGGCGACGGGCGAACCCATTGAGGTCATCCGCCGCACCACCGCCACCTATGCCGGGCCACGGGCGGGCGGCGAGGAATATCTGACCGCGGGGCAAGCCCGTCAGGCCTTCCGAAGAGACTTGGGGATAGGTGAATATATCCCTTTAGGTTCCCTCAAGGCCGACCCCTTCAAACGGGCGGAAGCCGCGGTTTTGGAGGCAAATCTGGCCAAGAAGGAACTGGAGAACAAACTGCTGGGGGAATTCGGGATACCGGACAAGGAAGACCCCAACAAACTGGTACTGCCTCCCTATGCCCAGAGGTTGCTGCTGCAGGCCTCTCCCCGCACTTTGGCGGAAGTCGATACCGTCTATAAGAACCTGGTGCCCCAGGTCAAGGAATACAAGGCCCTGGAAGATTTGGGTTCCCCGCAGAACCGGGCCCTGATGTACAAGAATTATCTGCGGGCCGCTGAACTGGGACTGGTGCCCAAGATGCCCGAGGCCGCCAAGATTTTCCAGCAGGGGGCGATCACTCCGGAAACCCGGAAAGCCTTTGAACAGTGGTTGAACTGGAGGGAACCGGGAACAGAGGCTCCAACTCGGCCGCCTTCCCCTGCTGCTCCTCCTCCCAGGCCGCAGGCAGCCCCGGTACCGCCTTCCCTGGAGGGGCTGTATCAGAAATGGAGGGGCATGCCCGGGGCTTTGGCCCCGAATGAAGGGCAATACACCAAAGAGCTTGGTTTGGGAGCCTTGGCCGAAGCCCTGTTCGGCGCCCCGAAGGACTGGCCGGAAATGCGCCGGCGGCTGGCAGAACTGGAGAGGGCCGAATACGGACCCGAGGCATATCCGGCTCCCCAACCGAAGGAAGTCGCAGCCTCGCCCTTGAGAACCCTACCCTTAAGAACGCCGCCTGAAGAATGGTATGAGAGGGACTAAGGATGCCACAAGAGGAAGGACCCCTGGGCGGAATTACCGACGACATGCTCTCGCTTTTGAAGTCTCCTCTCCCCATGGAGGAAAAGAAGGCAGAGCCTGTTGCCGTGCCGCAAATGGAGGAGAAGCACGGTATTACCCCGGAAATGTGGTCGATATTCCAGACTCCGCCTCCCGCCGCAACCCCTGCTGCACCTGTTCCAGCGGCGGCGAAAAGTGTGCCGGAGGAAACCCCTGAGGAATGGGCCGCCCGGATTGAGCGCCAGTTCCGGCGGGAACGCCAGGCTTTTGAACCGCCGGTGGAACGAAGCCTGCCCGGGGAAGTGGCGGCCAGTATAGGCCGGGGAGTCCTGGGGATAGCTAAACTGCCCTTTGAAGTGGCGAAGATTGTGGGGGCGGATGTCCTGGGCAGCCAGACGGCCAAGCGAACCCTGGAGCCGATCTTGTGGAAGTTCGAGGAGGCCGCGCAATCTCCGTTGCTCCGGCCCTCGACCTCGGCGGGCAAACCCATTGAGCTTGACCGGATTTTGGAGGACCCCAGCGGGGTGGCCCAGCAGATCGCCGAGAATGTCACCAACCCCAGCTTTTGGGCGGCCCAGGTGCCGGAAGCGGCCCTGTCCATGGTGCCCTTCTTTGCAGGTAACCTCGGGGCCAGGATTGCTGGCCAGGCCTTCAAGTACGGCAAGGCCATAAAAGCCATTCAGGCCTCGGAATATCTGAGTGAGGCGGAGAAAGCCGCCAAACTGGCGGATATCGGCGAAAAACTGGCCCGGCTGGGAACCATCGGCGGCTATGGGGCGGGCATGGCTATGGAGGCAACCCAGGCGGAAGAACAGTTGCGCCAATATGAGGAGGAAAGCGGAAAACGGGTGAACTGGGGTCCCCGGGTGTTGGCGATCCTGGGAACCGGGCTGGTGTCCGGCAGCCTGGAAGCCCTCTCGATGGAGAGAATCTTCTTTGGCAAGCACGGCGCCCCCAGTCTGGAAGGGATGGTCGAGAAGTTATTTGAGGGTAAAGGGGGCAGCATTCTGGCTCGCAAGGTGCTGGACAGCATCGCGACGGAGGGGACGACGGAAGGGGCCCAGCAGATAGTCCAGAATGCCTTTGCCAAAATAGGGTACAACCCGGATCAGAAGCTGACCGAGGGGGTGGTTGAGTCCATCCTGATCGGGGCGGCGGTAGGCGGTTTGGCGGGCAACGCCGAGATATTCCATGAGGCGGTTCGGCAATATGCCCCTTACCTCAAAGAACTGAAGACTCGGGCCGAAGCGGAAAGACAAGCACGGTTGGCGGCCTTGCCGGAATTCATGCCCATCTATCGCACCACCCCGACGGCGGCCACGGCGGAGCGGGAGTTCATCCCGGTGCCGACCGAGGCGGAAGAAGCGGCGGCCCGGCGGGCGGAAGAAGAGCGGGTCGCAGCCTTGCCCGAGACCTCGCCGATTTATCGCACCGGTCCGGCCCCAGGGGTGCCTATGGAACCGTTGCCTGCGGGGGCTCCGCCGGTTGTGCCCTTGCGGGGGCTGGAGGCCGACATCCTGAAAGAACCGGGCCCGGAACCGACCGAGGTTTCCCCCACCAAGCCCATGGATTTTACCGGGCGGCGACCGGGTTGGCCAGCGGAGACCTTGGACTTGGAACGCCGACTGGATAGTTTGCTGCGCTTGGTGGATGAAGAGGATGACCCGCGGGCGGCGAGAGAGATTCACAATCTGCTGCTGGCCCACCGGGCCGAGGTGGAGGCGGCCCTGACCCCGCCCCAAACCGCCCAGCCGGGCATGTTGCCAGTAATCCGCCGAGTGGACGAGCTTTACCGGCGGGTGGAAGAGACGGGGGATGTGGAGGCCGCCCGGGAGTTGCACCACCTATTGGTGGGCAACCGGGAAAGGCTGACCGGCATGACGCGGGAGCAGTTGAGACGATTGGCGGAGCAGCCTCTGGCACCGAGCGCCGAAGAAGTCATGCAGGTGGATCAGACTCCCACCATCGCGCCAACTGAGCCATCGGAAGTCCCGCCACCCGCCGCACCGCCGCAGGCCCCGACCCCGCCTGCTGGGGAAGTTCCATCTGCTCCGCCAACCCCGCCGCTGGCAGTCCCAGCCGCCCCGGAAGCGCCTGCCCCAGCGGCCACGACAGAGACAAAGGCTCAAATTGAAGGTGCAGGCCAGGGGAAGGCGGAATTTTCGCCTGGAGTTCTCGAAGGGATGCAGGCATGGCTGCGAAACCAGATTTATATAGACGATGCGGGTAATTACAGGTCAAAGGAAACAAGGGAAATAGTTCCCTATAACAGGGAGTTGAAGCAGACGTTTCCGCAAACTGAGGGACTGACGGAGGCCGCCAAGCGTCAATTTCCAGAGATTGTGGCTGAACTGAAGGCAAATGAGGAAGCGAGGCGGCAGTTGTTGCAAAATCGTGTAGAGATGCCGCCGCCGGAAGCGCCCCCTGTCCCGCCTGTACCAGAGGCCAAAGCACCGACCAAAGAGGAACTCTCACTCGAGGACCAGATTGAGGAGCTGAAGCGGGAGATTGATAAGAAAAAGGAAGAATTGGCGAAGTATGTCCAAACCCCTGAGGTTCAGGGGCAAGTATATGGTATATCCCCAGCCCTGCCTCACATCACGATAGGTAGCCAAGTGCCTTCCAAGTCAGAACTGTTGGATGCCGCTGTCCGCAAAATGGAGGTTGAATATGGCAGAGGAAAGCCGTCTGATGTTCAGCAAGGTGAGGCCGTGGGTGGTAAGGAACCTGCTACGTCTGTTGGAACAGAAGCAATCGAAGCGGCCCAGGAATTCCGAAAAAAATTCGGCATCACTAAAGGTAGTCAAGAAGGAGTAAAAGACGTTTTAAAATTTCGGTTGTCTGTCCCACCGAAAACCCCTCCTGGTAAAGGGCTTAGCCTAAAAGAAAAGGCTGCCATAGTACTCGAACAGTTTAAAGGCCTGCCGGAAGAACATGTGTACCTTGTCCTCCGGGCCTTGCCAGATGCCGCCCCCAATGAGGTGGCGGCCATGGTGCAGTATCCGGAGCTATTTGACAAAGTACTCAGAGGCGAAATGGCCTTAAGCGATCGAGAGTTTCAGGCCAAGCGTCAAGATGAAGGTTTCCAGTGGGCTCTGCCAGGCACAGGCGTGGGTGGATTATTTGAAGCACCTCCGGAACGGCCTGCTGGCACAGAGCCGAAAAAATCTACTAAATATCAATTGACAAAGGAAGAAAACCTGGCCCGGGGCCGGGAGGTAATGGAGAAAGTCATCTCAGAGAAAACCGACGTGCCCGTAGGCAAGGTCCTGACCCAGGGCATGGTGGAGGCAGCTTTCCCGGGGGCGGAAGTGCGGCGGGGGCGGCTCTTCGAGGGATACCGCGTGCTCCTGCCGCACATGGAAATCGGCATCCTGCTCAACGGCGACATCCAGATACCGGATATCGAATCGCTCAGGAAAGCGGGTTACCGTGAGGAAGACCTCAAAGACCTCCACGAATGGGTAGCCGCCGGCCATTGGCGCACCATCCCCGGCGGCGGGGTCATCACTATAGCCAAGGGCCTGACTCCCCTGGAGGCCGGGGAAACTCTGCGCCATGAAACCTTCCATGCCGCCTGCGACCTGGTGCTCAGCGATAAGGAACGGCGAGCCATCCTGCAGAAGTATGGGGACTGGGAAACGGCGGCTAGGGCGTATGAAGAATGGGTTCCGGAGCGCCGGCCCAATACCCTGTTTCAGAAGATTCTGGACTTTTTCCGGCGGATCTATGAAGCTTTCCGGCCCACCTATGAGAGCGTGTTTGAAAAAATCCACCGCGGCGAGGTCTGGGGCCGGAAGCCCCGGGAAGTAGATGTCTTTGGGCTGCCCCTCCGATTCAAGGTCATCAAGGAGGCGGATGAGACCATCGAGCGGTATCGGGAACGGTACCTGGCTCCGTCTGAACCCGCCGAACCCCGGGGGATAGTGGAAAAGGCCCGTGGGATTAAAGCGAGCCTGACCGAGAAGGCCATGCGCTTTTATGAGCAGGTGGTGGACAAGTGGGCCGCCTGGGAGCGGCTGGAGCGCCGAGCCCTGCAGGCCGGGGCCAAGGTGCCGGCAGGGGAACTGATCACCACCTCTCTGAGCTTCATGCGGGGGGTGGAAGGCCGGGTGCGCCAAGCCCTTACCGGCCAGTACGTCTATCAGGACAAGCTGGGGTTTGAGGAGAAGCGGCGGGCAGACGTCTTCACCGGCGATGAGCTGGTGCGGAAGGGGCCCTCTTTCCAGGTTCGGCTGGAGCCTCTGCGGGAATTGGCCCACCGGCGGGGGATGAAGACGGCGGAGGTAATGGACAACTTCGAGGTCTTGTTGGTGGCCCAACGGGACCTGGAACTGGCGGGCGAATTTGGCAACCGGCTGCCCGATGAAATCAAAGGGGTTCACCCAGAGGAGTCCAGAGAGGTAGCGGCTGCCCTGCTGCGAAAATACGGCGATGATTTTAAAGTGCTGCAGGAAGTAAGCGGCTCCCTGCGGGAATGGTCAGATGAGGCCATCCTGCAACCGCTCCTCCAGGTGGGGATTATCAATGAGGAGGCCTATCAGACCATCAAAGCCAAAAACCAGCTTTACGTCCCCTTCAAGCGCCTGTTGGACGAAACCAACGACTACCTGGCAGCCCACCTGGGGGCGGCGGGGGTAAAAGGCAAGGTTCTGCATGAGATCAAGGGCTCCGAGAAGCAGATACTCTCCCCCCTGCAGACCTGGATTGAGTTGGCGTACAAGGCCCAATGGGCCTATGCCCGGAACAAGGTGTACCGGGCGGCCTATATGATCGGGCAGGCTTATGAGGAGGCGGGCATCAAGGAGCTGCCACCCAAGTGGATACCAGTAAAGTCGCAACTGAAGCAGGAAATCGACCAGCAGGCGGGCCTGATGCCGTTTGAGGCCAAATTCTGGGCCAGATCGCCGTTGCCGCCGGAGCCGGGCTGTGTGCCCTACTACCGGGACGGGGTGCGGCGCTGGCTGAAACTGCCGCCGGACCTGTACAATGCGGCACAGAACTTCACGCCGCCGGAAATGGGGATGCTGATGCAGATTGCCCGCGTCCCTGCTGATTTGCTGCGCAGCGGCGCCATCCTGGTGCCGGAGTTTTCCCTGGGGCGCAACCCGGTGCGGGACATGATCCAGGCCTGGGTATTTTCCCGCTTCGGCTTCAACCCCTTCAAATGGTTCCGGGATGCCGCCCTGCTGGTCAGCAAAAATCCTGAAACCCTAGAGCTGCGGCGTCAGTGGGAGGCCGGCGGCGGGGCGTTGGCGACCCTGGCGGAGAGCTTCGTGGCACCGGAAAAGATCAGCGCCGATTATCTGAAAGGGAAGGAAAGCAAGGTCAAATATTTCGCCAATCCCCTGCACGCCCTGCGCTACGCCTCAAGCCTGCTGGAAAATATGACCCGGTTTTCCATTTACAAGCAGGCCCGGGAGGCGGGGCTGACCCATGCTGAGGCCATTCACGAGACCCGGCGCACCACCCTGGATTTTTCCCGGGCGGGCGGCCACCCCACCGTCCGTTATCTGAACGTCATTATCCCCTTCTGGAACGCCGCCATCCAGGGGGTGGACAAGCTGGCTACGGAACTGACCGGACCTAATCGGGCGGCGGTGGCCCGCCGCCTGGCTATGCTGGCGACGGTGTCCGTCCTGCTGATGCTCCATGCCCGCCGGGACGACCGCTACAAGGAACTGGACGACTGGGAGCGCAACTATTTCTGGCACCTGCCCTTGGGGCCGGACCTGCCCATTATTCGCCTGCCCAAGCCCTTTGAGGTGGGAATCTTGTTCGGCTCTGTGCCGGAGCGCCTGGTGGAAGCGGCCCTCACCAGAAGCGGCAAAGGGGTGCAATCCGCCCTGGCGGCGGCCTGGGAAGCGGCCATGCCGGAGTTTATTCCCACCATTGCCCGCCCTCTTGTCGAGGCCAAGGCCAATTATGACTTCTTCCGGGGCCGGCCCATCGAGGACGTGGGCCAGCAGCGACTGCCCGCCGGGCTGAGGGCCAAGCCCTGGACCACGGAGACGGCCAAGTCCATCGGTAGGCTCACGGATATTTCCCCCATCCAGTTGGAGCACTTCATCCGCCAGTGGACCGGCGGGCTGGGGGCCAACTACTTCCTGCCCGGCATTGACTTATTGTTAAAAAAGACCGGGGCAATAGAGGATATCGCCCCGCCGGAACGGGAAAAGATTCAGCAATTGTGGGGGGTCAGGGCGTTCTTCAGCCAGACCCCTACGGGCTGGCGGGCCAAGAGCGTTAACGATTTCCTTGAACGGCATCAGGAGGCGCAACTGGCCGACCAAGGCTGGAAAGAACTCTGGAAGCAGGGGAAAATGGCGGAAGTGGACAAATACCTGCGGGAGCACCCGGAGGCCATGTTCGCCCAGGTATCCCGCCAGGCCCTGGCGGAGATGACCAAACTCCGGCAGCAGAGAGACCAGATCTATGCTTCCAAGACCCTGACGCCGCAGGAAAAGAAGGAAAAGCTGGACAAGCTGGACAGCCAGGTTCTGGCTATCGCCCGGCGGGCCAACCTGTTTATGGACCTGGACGCGGCGGAAAAGGTTGGGATGCCTCGGCGGACGACGGTACCCGGCAAAGGGGGCAAGGCCCTGGAACCCCAGCAGTACTATGAGGTGGTGGCCGGGGCCACCGAGCGGGCCTACCGCCGGTTGTTGCCGTCGCTCCCCCGCTGGGAGGATCTGGAGCCGGAAGAAAGACAACAACGCATCGCCCGGGCTATCCGGGAGGAACGGAACCGCCCAGTCGATCTCTCCAAGCTGCGCTTTGGCAGCATCTGGGATCGCCCCACCAAAGCGGAGCGAGAGGCGGGTTATGAGCAATTTGGCGGGCTTAAGTTGCCTACCCCCTTCCTGACGGGAGGCCGGCTGCGTCCGCTGGAAGCGATATTATCTCAATAAGACGGGAGGGCCCTATGGATGACCGAAGTACTGGGCAAGAACCTGTATGTGGTGGGCTGGGCCCTGGCAGGCACCCTCCCCCCGGAGGAGATGGCTGAGGTGCTGAAAGGGTCGGTTCTGCGGTTGGGCATGAACACCAACGGCATGCGGCCCACGGTGCACCAATACCCCCTCAATGGCAAGGGCGGCGTGGGACATACCGTCTATCTCCCTTTTGCCGAGGGCGGCTATCGGTTGGGCTGGGGGCGCCGGTTGCGGCTCTGGTTGGCCCGGCTCATTTTGGGGCACCAGCCATTTGCTAGTTTGGTTTTTCAACCGTTGACGGAATCCTTCATCGTGGCCGATGGGTACCCGGAATTGGGGAAAACCTATGTTTTGGCGGCTAGCTGTCTCCCCCTACGACAGGCACAGACGGTATCCCGCTATCTGGCTCGGCGGGTGGGACCCATCCTCACCACGGGCCAGATGGAGCTTTGAGAAATTGGCGCAGGATCTCACCAATGTATTGCTGACCGTCTTGGGGTTGATGGCCACTGTTGCCGGCGTCTTGTTTTGGCGGATGCTGACCCGGATGGAGGACAAAATCGACCAGTGGTGGCGGGAACACCTGGATTGCCGGGAACGCCAGGGCCAGCTGTTTGTCACCCGGGGGGAATTCAAGGAATGGAAAGAGGGGCGAAAAGAATTGTGGGAGAGGATAAATAAACACACTCATACTCCTAATGGCCGTGTAGTGATCAAGGATTAGAGGTGAATAAGCTTCTGGATTGCCTGAAAATATTTCTTACCGGCTTCGGCCTGGGCTTGGGGTTTGCCGCGGGTGAGCGGGTTTTGCGGTTATGGATCGACCGGTAATCTGTCTGAAACACCTGGCAGACGGCTCAGTGCTGGTGGCCGTGGAGCATCCGGACGGCACCACGGGGCCGGTGCGGGTGGACCGGGGCATCCTGGTGGACGAGCTGGCTTTTCCCCGGCATACAGAGGTTGGGCGTTGGATCAGGATTCCAGTCAGGCCAGCTTTGACCGGAGAAGTTTGACATGCTGAGGGTTACGGCTAATCGGCTTAATATCCGCCAAGGTCCGGGGACTCGTTTTGCCGTGGTGGGAAATTTGTCCCAGGGCGAAACACTAGAACCCCTGGACACCACGGGCTGGGTGCCAGTGGAGCTGGAGGACGGCACGGTGGGGTGGGTCTCCGCGGGATATCTGGAGGAAGTGGCGGAGACCGAGGCCCCACCGGAAGAACCAGGCCCGGATGAGGCGGTTGAGGCCATCCGGCTCGAATGCGAAAAACAGGGTTTGTCCCTGCCAGCCCAGATCGCCTATGTCCTGGCTACGGTGGAATGGGAAACGGGCGGGACTTTTCAGCCCATCACGGAGCGGGGTTCCAGGCAATATTTTGAGCGCTATGAGGGCAGGCAGGATTTGGGCAACACCGAGCCGGGCGATGGCTTCAAGTATCGGGGCCGGGGCTATGTCCAGATTACTGGGCGGGCCAATTATGAGAAATATTCCCGGATCACCGGTCTGGAACTGGTGGGCAACCCGGATTTGGCCTTGGAGCCGGAGGTGGCAAGGTTCATCTTGGTCCATGGTTTCAAATATGGGGTATTCACGGGGCGCAAGCTCACGGACTATATCAATGAGTCAGCAACTGACTTCATCAATGCCCGGCGCTGCATCAACGCTTTGGACCGAGCGGAGGAGATTGCGGCACGGGCGGAGAAGTGGCTGGAGGAATTGCAGATATGAGCACCAATGAAATGGATGTCTTGAGACCCATGTTTGAGCGCATCATCCGGGAAGAGGTTCGGGAGGCGCTCAGAAAGGAAGAAAGGCACCGGTTCACCGAAATCTTCATCGACCCAGCTTCCAGCCAGCTTTCCTGCTCCCGGGTGGGGATGTTCCTGGTGACGGCGGTGCTGTTCCCAGCCAGCCTCATCCTCCAGGCCCTGGGCTTCAACCTGGGCCAGGCCTGGACCAGCTTCGTGGCCCTGGCTGGGACGCTAGCGGGGATTTACGGCCTCAACTCGGCGGCGAGGGTGTGGAGAAGTGACGGGGATATTAAGAAAAGAAATGACATTCCTCAAAATGTAGAATAGAATTCCTTGACCTATTCGGCAGGCGCCGCTGGCGTCAATGGACATCAAAGGCCCGGTTACTTTCGCCATCCTCTTCTCACCTCCTCAAAAGGTTATGATTGCTCATGTTTCATCTGGGCAAAGACCGATTGCCCCTCTACTAATAGCAAGCTTTAAGGGTATGCTACCAGAGATGTAGAAATGGGCTTGAATATTTTTGATTTTTTCTGTTGACCAACGCCCTTTGATGTTGTATCTTGTAATCGGTTTAGGTCTTATGCTTTCTTATGAAGTGTATGAACGAAAGGAAACAGTTAGATGGATAAAGAGGTCTTGACCGTCAAGCAGGTTGCCGAGTTCCTGCAGATGGACGAGAGGACTATTTATAAACTGGCAAAGCAGGGGGATATCCCATCCTTCAAGGTATCCAATCAGTGGCGGTTTCTAAAAAAGGATATCGAGAGCTGGGTTGAGAAGAAAAAGAGCGAGGTTATAGGAAAAACAGAAAAGCCCCTTAAGGAGAATAATTAAAAAATGGCAAACAATAATAAAGGATACGAACAAGTTGGGTGAACCGGTGGTTTAATAAAAAGAGGATACAATGGCTAATCAAAAGGTAAATTTCAAAACTGAAAGAGAACTCCAGGAAGCAATATTGCAAGAAAAAGCAATAGGAACTCCTGATTTGGAAATTGGTCAAAAATACGGAGTTACTTTTAGGTACATTGAACGGCTTATTACTCGCTCTCAAGGGCTTAATATTAGTGCCTTAAAAGTTTCTAAAAAAATAAAAACACTTCATCCAAAAGATTTTAAAGAGGAACAAACCACTGTCTGGAGTTTTAAACAAAGAGGCAATTGGGCAACCCATAGTGGGGAGTACAGAGGTAATTGGTCCCCTTATATCCCTAGAAATGTGATTCTCAAATATTCAAAACCTGGCGAATTAGTTTTGGATTATTTCTGTGGTGCAGGAACAACTGCTGTAGAGTGCAAGCTTTTGGGAAGAAGGTGTATATCCCTTGATATTAACGATAAAGCTATTGAATTAGCAAAGAAGAATGTAGATTTTAATGCATCGCTACAACAACTTACCTTTATTAACGAAAAAAAAGCTCCTCAAATTTATGAGCCTGAATTATCGGTGGGTGATGCTAGAGACTTATCTTTCCTGCAAGATAATTATATAGATTTAATCTGTGCCCATCCTCCTTATGCAAACATTCTTTATTATACTGATTCAAAGGAAGGTGATCTATCATTTTTTGATATAGAAGATTTCTTAAAAGAGATGACTAAAGTTGCAAAAGAAAGCTTTAGAGTGCTAAAGCCGGGCAGACAATGTGCAATCTTAATAGGGGATACACGACGGAAAAAACATGTAATCCCTTTAGGGTTTAAACTTATAAATGTTTATTTAGATGCTGGATTTAAATTAAGAGAGCTTGTTATCAAACGGCAACATAACTGCAAAACTACAGGATTTTGGTACGCCAACAGTATAAAATATAATTTTCTCCTTTTGGCTCACGAGTATCTGCCGATTTTTGAAAAACCTAAATTTTCTGTTCCTTTAAGTATAAGAGAAAGAGGAGTAGATTATGGTTTGGTTGTTCCAACCTTGGAGAACCCGCTGCTAAGGAGAAAGTTAGACGGACTCGAAACTACAACAGTATGGATTTTTCCAGAGAAAGGCTTTGAAGAACGATTAAATAAAAATGTAATTGATAGATATTCAAACGGAGGCGGCTATTCAACTATAACTTTTGTTTCTCACACTAGCAGAGACATCAAGTTTACCGGGAGAAAGGAGAAAGAAAAGATTAAATTACTTTTTATCAAGTCCCCATTTTTGAATAATAGTCCTTCTTATTCAGACATTGAATATTATTTAAAAGAAATAAAAAATATTATAGCTCAACAATTACCTAATATAAACAAAGATGGATTTTTAATAGTTCAAACACAAGATGTAAGGATAGAGGGATATATAGAACCTCTTGCCAAAAAAGTAGTAGATGTATTGGCGCATGATAATTTATGGCTCAAGGAAATAGTAGTTGTCACCCAAGAAGGGGCAGATTCAAGTCCCCTAAATTCAACAGAGTATTTAAAAATAGTCCATCAATACCTACTCGTTTATGAGGTAAGAAAATGAAGAAAACTTTTAGCATGCTAAAAACAGTTTATTACTATCTGAAGTCCTCTTACAAAATATGGAAAGTTAGAAGATTACAAGAGGACGACCTTGTTTATACAACAGAGGCAAATGTTCAAATTGGAGTTTATCCTGGTAAAAAGCCAGAGTCTCCTTATGATTTCATTGTAAAATTTAGAGAACCAAACAAACGAGAACGCACTCCCGCTCATATTCACTTGATTGTAGAAATGTATGTCAAGCATGCTCATAATCCTTCGTTGACATTGAAGCTGAAAGAACACATCTTGAAAATGCTTACCCAGATTAAACCTGTAAATTCATTCCCACCCAGTCTTCAGTTTTTCAGGCCAGAGCATGTCGATCACTTTAAGGACTTAGATAGAGTTGGAGAATTTACAGTAGAAATTTTGCTCGTTTTGACAGAACTTATGGCAATACAAGAAAAAACAAACTATCCAGAAGGTTCTTTGACAGAAAGCCTTTACAAGGACTTTGGGGTTAAAGACCGATTTTCTGTTATTCAAAAGGCGGTATTGAAGAGGTTAAGATAAAATGAGAAAGGAATTTACTTTAAATATAAGCCCCGCATTGCCTAACACAGCATAAAAGGTTCATCCATATTGGAGGAAAATTGAGAAATAGTCTGGTGGAGGTTAACCGATGCCCCGACACCGAAGCCTGAATCTGAAGAAATTTATTGGCCTCAGCCTCCCACACCTCGACCCCGCCGTCATCCACCAGCCTGACCTGGTAGCCGCTGTAGGTTTTCAGGAGCCTGTTGAGCAGGTCCTCCAGGGTCTGGATGCTGGGCTTGGCCGGATCGGTGCCCAGCAGGGCGTCCACGACGCGGCCCAGATCGCCTCGGGCCTCCACCTTTTGGTCCAGATACCGGATGGCCTGGGCGATAATCAGGCCGGCGGAGAACACCAGGAATGGTTCCCCTGGGGGCGATTGGGACAGAACCTTGGTTATCAGGTCAAAATGCTCCGCCACCTCAGCCTTGAAGTCCTCAGGCACGAGAGAATAAAGCAACTCATCGGCGAACCAATCACTAGCGACCCGGCAGGCAATAGCCATTTGCCGTATCTGCTCATCCGGCGTTCCCCGCTTGAAGTTTTGGGCTGAGAACTGGAGGTGGACGGTCTCAGCCAGTTTGGCATGGCAGAGCTCATGGAGATATTCGGTGGGTCGCAAGGGGTCAGCCTGGTTGCCGGATGGGATGTAGATTACATGCTCTTTCCTCAAGTGGTCGGACAAAATATGAAGGGTCGAGTCAGAGCTGCATTTCTCAAGCACCCGCCATTTAAGCGAAGATCGGAGCTTTTTGATGGCTTTTCTGATGGCCTTTTGCTGGTTCACGGCCAATTCCTGTTTTCATTACTCAATTGGCCAGGACCTAAGGCTCCGCCCACGGAGCACAAGAGCTTCAGCAGGCAGCCGCACAGGTGAACTGGCCGGAAGAGTCGGTGCGTATATGGATTGAAGCTTTGGGTTCGTGTGGTTTCATTTCAGAAAATATGCTCTCTGCCAATTTCCTGGACTCCTGATGCAATCCCATGCGGGCGGCATAAAGTAACCGGATCAACCGGTCGGCGATGCTGGAAGGTTTTTCCTTATCATTTTCCCACCGGGAGAGTGTGGCATTGTCCACCCCCAGGAGTTGGGCGAATTTTACCCCGGTCAAAGCCAAGCGTTTGCGCAAGAAACGGATTTCTTTGCCGTTCAAAGGATGCTTCTGAGATAACAGGCAGGAGCCGATAAGGTTATGAAGTTCAATGGGGCTGGGAATCAACGGCCCTTCCTCGCCACAGGCACAGCGAAATAATTCGATGCCACACAACCAGACATTTTCAAGGCCGGATTCCAGATAACGATAATCGCCGATGACGGTTTCTCCGGGTCGCCCGCAGACTGGGCAGATAATCTGTCTCATGGCTTCCTCAGAAAACCGATAAACAGGTCAGCATATTGTCGGCTGGGTTGATTTGGAATACAATGGTCAGGGGTTCCTCAGACAAGTCTTTCCCTGAAATCCGGAAAATCCCTTTCTCTTCGTCTCCCGGCTCTACGCCTGGAGCAATCTCTCCCCAAAACAAAACCTGAAAAATATCATCCATCTGAACCTGCCGTTCGACCATCCGCTGCCGGCAATGTCTGGTAAGGAAAATGCATTTGTGCCCTTTTCCGGTTAAGATTTCACGAATCAAGGAACGGGCATTGTCAATGTTTATTATCGTCATCTTTGAGAAAATGTCAAATATTAATAATTTCGCCTTTTGGAAATACTGACAAAAAATCACCTCACCCAACTGGTCCACGACCATATGACCCGTCCGATGATGAGGTGGGGGTTTCTGGCCTTCTCCAGGGCCAAGGGTGGGTATTCGGGGTTGTCCGACACCAGCACCCAGTGGGCCTCGGTCTGGAAAACCCTTTTGATGGCGCAGCCGCCCTCTTCATCCAATCTTACCGCGAAAATGGCCTTGGGTAAAGGGGTGACCTCGGTAGGGTCGATGATGACGATGGAGTCCCGGCGGATGGTGGGCTCCATGGAGTCGGCGTCCGGGGCCAGGCGCACGGCCCTGAGGTTGTGGTGCTCCCGGGCCCCGATCTCCGCCAGGTAGTATTCCGGGTGCAGGCGCAGAAAAATTTCCAGGGAAAACATCTTCTCTTGACAATATCCGAATCCGTTTATTATCCTTCCTCGTGTTTTTATACCGCTGTGCGAAATTATTTGACAAAAAAAGGCTTACCATGCTATGAACCTGTGCATGGTAGGTGCAGTCCGGACCAAGGAGAGGTGCCCCAAATGCGGCGGTAAGTTTGCCGGTGAGCCGTTGCAATGCCCCTCCTGCCTGACCACACCGAGGCGGTATTTTGTGGACTTCTCGTGGCCGGGGCGGGGGAGGATCAAACTTTACACCGACCAGCAGGGTTACCCTCTGGACTCATGGGAGAGAGCCAACCGCCTGCTCACCGCCATCCGCTATGAAATCGACCAAGGGAAATTCGACCCCGAGGAGTATGTTAAAAAAGAGATTCAAAGTTTTAGATTTGACTACTATGTTCAAGAATGGCTGAGCCGACGGCAACAGGAGCGTGACCGAGGATATATCACGAAGAGTTATCTTACTGAAATCAAAGATTATGTTAGGCGGTATTACATTCCCTTTTTCGGCAAGATGAATATCCGGGATTTGCGGGAAGGTCATATTGAGGATTTCAG
>Ga0207433_10001268_pt1 | contig 54899 bp, 49 predicted proteins | sample YelNatPaOPGAMG01_FD_187559 | JGI IMG/M metagenome (GOLD analysis project Ga0207433, IMG submission 187559) | Hot spring thermophilic microbial communities from Obsidian Pool, Yellowstone National Park, USA - OP-RAMG-01 (SPAdes) (version 3) | ecosystem: Environmental > Aquatic > Thermal springs...
CGGACGTGGGCTGCACGACGAAGTCGCGCTCGTGCCGATCCTTGATGCGCAGCAGCTCGGGGCCGAACTTGTCCCAGCGTCCGGTTTCCTGCCACAGCTCGGCCGGCTGGATCAGCGGCATCAGCAGTTCGATCGCGCCGGCGCGGTTCATTTCCTCGCGCACGATGGCCTCGACCTTGCGGATCGAGCGCAGCCCCAGCGGCATGTAGGTGTACAGCCCGGCGGCGAGTTTTTTGATCATGCCGGCGCGCAACATCAGCGCCTGGCTGCGCACCTCGGCATCGGCCGGGTCGTCTTTCTGGGTGGAAATAAAAAATTTGGAAATTTTCATGCAATGCGGCCCGTCGCCGACAAAAAGCCGGCACGGCTGCCGCCGCAATGGCGGGCGCAGTGGCGCCGGTGTTGGAATGGAGTGCGCCACCCTGCGGCATAGGGCGGCGCTGCCTATAATCGGCTGCAGAATTCTAAAAGATCGAGGACCAGGCGATGTTGGATCGTGAAGGCTACCGTCCCAACGTGGGCATCATTTTGCTCAACGCCAAAAATCAGGTGTTCTGGGGCAAACGTGTGCGCGCGCATTCCTGGCAGTTTCCGCAAGGCGGGATCAATCCCGGCGAAACACCGGAGCAGGCGATGTACCGCGAATTGCACGAGGAAATCGGCCTGGAGCCTTGCCACGTGCGCATCATTGCACGCACGCGACACTGGCTGCGCTATGACGTGCCCGCGCATTATGTGCGGCGCGACAGCCGCGGCATCTACAAGGGCCAAAAGCAGATTTGGTATTTGCTGCGCCTGACCGGCCGCGACTGCGACGTCTGCCTGCGCGCCACCACCCACCCGGAATTCGATGCCTGGCGCTGGAATGAATACTGGGTACCGCTGGACAGCGTGATCGAATTCAAACGCGAGGTCTACCAGCTCGCGCTGACCGAACTGTCGCATTTCCTGCCGCGCCCGGAGCCGCGCACGCGGTTTTTGCGCGGCAATCTGCGCCACCGTCACGAGCATCAGACGTCGGCACCGCAGAGCGACGACGCGCCTGCCCCCACGCTCGCTGCGGCAGACCCGGCATGATGCGGCCGCAACCGAGACTCTTGGCCACGCTGGCCGCCGCGCTGCTCGCACTGGCCGCCGTTCCGCCGGCGCATGCCGAGACGGCAGGCGATCTCGACTCGTTCGCCGCCAGCCCGTCGACGCAGACGCATTCACCCGTCGTTCTGCCTGGCGCGCCGCAGGATTTGCTCCACGTGCACATCACCGCCGGCGGCGCGCTGCAGTTTTTTGTCGACCGGGCGTCGATCTCGCTGCATCCCGGGCAGATCGTGCGCTACACCCTGGTCGCGCAGACTCCGGGGGGACCGCGCAACGTCAGCTACGAGGGCATCGATTGTGCCCGCCGGCAGTGGACGCTGTACGCCATCTGGAACGACGCCGAGCAACGCTGGGCGCGGGTCAGCGACAGCAGCTGGCAGCGCATTGCGCAGGCCGGCGCGACGCAGGTGCATTCCACGCTATACGACGACGATTTTTGCAAGGACGGCGCGACCAACGGCACGGCTGCCGACATGGCGCAGCGCATTCGCCAGGGCCTGCGCGCGATTCCCTACTGAGCCGCAGCCAGCCGCGACGCGCGCCGGCGTCAGGCCAGCACCATATTGTCGCGGTGGATCAGTTCCGGTTCCTCGCAGAAGCCCAAAATGGCCTCGATGTCGCTCGATGCGTGGCGCATGATGCGCCGCGCCTGCGACGCGGCGTAGTTGCTCAACCCGCGCGCCACCTCCTGCCCATTGGCGTCGCGCACGGCGATGACGTCGCCCCGCTCGAAATCACCGTGCACCTCGACCACACCGACGGGCAGCAGGCTCGCGCCTTGGCCACGCAGCCGCCGCGCGGCGCCGTCGTCCACCTTCACCCAGCCGCGCAACTGCAGGTGATCGGCCATCCACTGTTTGCGCGCGGCGAGTTTGGCATGCCCGGCGAGCAACTGGGTGCCGACGCACTCGCCCCGCGCCAGCCGCAGCAACACATCGGGTTCGCGGCCGCTGGCGATGACGGTGTGCGCTCCGCTACGCGCCGCCCGCCGCGCCGCGGTGACTTTGGTCGCCATGCCGCCGGTGCCGATGCCGCTGCCGGCGCCGCCGGCCATGGCCAAAAGCGCCGGGTCTTCGGCCTGCGCCTGGGCGATCAGCCGGGCATCGGCGTTCTTGCGCGGATCGGCGCTGTACAGCCCAGCCTGGTCGGTGAGGATGATGAGCACATCACCCTCGACCAGATTGGTCACCAGCGCGCCCAGAGTGTCGTTGTCGCCGAACTTGATTTCATCGGTGACGACGGTGTCGTTTTCGTTGATCACCGGCACCACGCCCTGCTGCAGCAGGGTCAGCAGGGTGGTGCGGGCGTTGAGGTAGCGCTGGCGGTCGGCCAGATCGGCGTGGGTCAGCAACACTTGCGCCACCACCAACCCACGGGCGCGAAACGCGGTTTCGTAGGCCTGCGCCAGCCCCATCTGCCCGACCGCGGCGGCAGCCTGCAACTGGTGCATTTCGCGCGGCCGTTGCGCCCAGCCCAGACGGCGCATCCCCTCGGCGATGGCCCCGCTGGATACGAGGATCACGTCTTTGTCCGCGGCGCGCAGCGCGGCGATCTGCTGCGCCCAGCGCGCAACGGCCTGGTGATCGACACCGCGACCCTCATTGGTCACCAGGCTGGAACCGGCTTTGATGATCAGCCGCCGCGCCTGCTGCACGACGGATACCGCGGCAAGGGATTCAGACACTGTGTTCATCTCGAAAGCGGGGGTCGGGTTCGACGCTCGGCACGGGCTGGTTTTGCCCCAAATGCTCGGCGATGGCGTGCAGCAGCGGCTCCAGCCCCTCGCGTGCCAGCGCCGAAATGGGAAACACCGGGCCGGTGTAGCGCAAGCGCCGCAGCAGCGATTTCACCGCGGCGTCGCGCTGCTCTGCGGGCAGCAGATCCAGCTTGTTGAGCACCAGCCAGCGCGGCTTGGCCGCCAGCGCCGGGTCGTATTTCTTCAACTCGGCAACGATGGCACGCACGTCCTTGACCGGATCGACCCCGTCTTGCAGCGGCGCCATGTCGACGATGTGCAGCAGCAGCCGGGTGCGCTGCAAGTGGCGCAAAAACTGGTGCCCCAGGCCATGCCCTTCGGCCGCGCCCTCGATCAGCCCGGGAATGTCGGCGATGACGAAGCTGCGCCCTGGCCCCAGACGCACCACACCGAGATTGGGATATAGCGTAGTGAAGGGGTAGTCGGCGATTTTCGGCCGTGCGTTGGACACGGCGGAAATCAACGTGCTCTTGCCGGCGTTGGGCATGCCCAGCAGGCCGACGTCGGCCAGCACCTTGAGTTCCAGCCGCAGGGTGCGATGCTCGCCCTCCTCGCCCTTGGTCGATTCGCGCGGTGCGCGATTGACGCTGGATTTGAAGTGCAGATTGCCCAGCCCGCCGCGGCCGCCGTGGGCGAGGATCACCTCCTGACCGTCGCGCACCAGATCGGCGATCAACTCATCGCTTTGTGCGTCGTAGATCAGCGTGCCCACGGGCATGCGCAACACCTTGTCCTGCCCGCCCGCCCCGTATTGATCGGAGCCGCGGCCGTGCTCGCCGTTGCGCGCGCGGTGCACCTTGGAAAAGCGGAAATCGACCAGGGTGTTCAGGTTGGCGTCGGCACGGGCGATGACGTGGCCGCCGCGGCCGCCGTCGCCGCCGTTGGGGCCGCCGAAGGGAATGAATTTTTCCCGGCGAAACGACACGCAGCCGTTGCCGCCGTTGCCGGCGTGCACCTCGATCACGACTTCATCGACAAATTTCACGACCGTTCCCGTTTCGCTGCAAAACGCAAAACCCCGGCAGGAAGCGCAGGACGTGAGCCGACCTGCCTTCTCCACGCCGGGGCGTTGACGGGGCGCACGACCCCGCGCGGCGGCGGCGCTGCGCGCCTGCCGCCTCCGTTCATTCGGTCAGTTGGCCGTGACCGGATGGGCGACGACCGAGACCGTCTGCCGGTTGAATGCGCCCTTGACCTCGAACTCGACACGGCCATCGACCAGCGCAAACAGCGTGTGATCCTTGCCGATGCCCACATTGTGGCCAGGGTGGAATTTGGTGCCGCGCTGACGCACGATGATGCCGCCAGCGGCAATGCCCTGACCGCCGTACACCTTCACGCCAAGCCGTTTGGCTTCCGAGTCGCGGCCGTTGCGCGTGGAGCCGCCGCCTTTTTTCTGTGCCATGTCTGAAAACTCCTTAGGCCGAAATCGCTTCGATCTGCAGCTCGGTGTAGTTTTGCCGATGCCCCTGATGTTTTTGGTAGTGCTTGCGGCGGCGCATTTTGAAAATGCGCACCTTGTCGTGCCGCCCGTGCGCCAGCACCTTGGCCGTCACCTTCGCGCCGTCGACCAGGGGGGTGCCGAACTTGGCGTCATCGCCGTTGACCACGGCAAGCACCTCGTCGAGCACAATGTCCTGACCTACGTCTGCCGGTATCTGTTCTACCTTGATTTTTTCGCCAGCGGCAACACGGTACTGCTTGCCGCCGGTTTTTATGACCGCATACATAAGTTCACCTCATAGAAATCGTTGCTGCCGCCATGGGCAGCAACTCAGCGCAAAAGGGCCGCAAAGGAGCCGCAAAAGCGGCGATCGCGCCGCTCAGGTGGCAAAACAAAACCAGCCCTGCAAAAAGTTTTCCATTCTAACACGCGGCAGACTGCTTCCCGCCAGGTGCGCCAGACTGTCGCCAGTTTGCCATGCCGCGCAGCGCTGATGCGCCTGCAGTCATGGCGCGTTCTTAGAATGCCAATAGACGTCACCCTTTGGCAATCCCATCTTTCGGCATTTCTGGCCTTCCATGCCTGTTCCCTTAGCGCAAGCCCCTTCCATGGCGACAGCACCGTCGATCCACACCGTTTTCGCCCCCATCGCCCAAGACATGGCGGCGGTGGACCAAGTCATCCAAACACACCTGGCGTCGGAAGTGGCGTTGATCAACACCATCGGCGGCTACATCGTCGCCGGCGGGGGCAAGCGGCTGCGCCCGGCACTGCTGCTGCTCGTCGCCCAGGCGCTGGGGTTCCGCGGCCGGCAGCAGCACGTCATGGCCGCCGTGGTCGAACTCATCCACACCGCCACCCTGCTGCACGACGACGTCGTCGATGAATCGTCGATGCGCCGCGGGCGTGAAACGTCCAACGCCTTGTTCGGCAATTCGGCCAGCGTGCTCGTCGGCGATTTTCTCTACACCCGCGCCTTTCAGATGATGGTGTCGGTGCAGAGCATGCGCATTTTGCACATCCTGGCCGACGCCACCAATGTGATTGCCGAAGGCGAGGTGCTGCAACTGCTCAATATGCACGACCCGGACGTCGACGAGTCGCGTTACATGCAAGTCATCCGTTTCAAGACCGCCAAGCTGTTCGAAGCCGCCGCGCGTATCGGCGCCGTGCTCGCCGACGCTGACGACGCCGTGCAGGAACGCATGGCGCTGGCCGGTCGCAGTTTCGGCACCGCCTTCCAACTCATCGACGACCTGCTCGACTACAGCGGGCATGCAGACGAACTGGGCAAAAACATCGGCGACGATTTGCGCGAGGGCAAACCCACACTGCCGTTGATCATCGCCATGCAGCGCAGCAGCGCCACGCAGCGCGCCCGCATCGCCGATGCCATCCGCAACGGCGATGTATCGGCACTGGACGACATCATGGCCATCGTGCAGCAATGCGATGCGATGCAAGCCGTCAGAGACGCGGCATGGGCCGAGATCCAGGTTGCCGAAACCACATTGCAACACCTCGAGCCTAGCCCTGCGCGTCAAGCTCTGCTAGACTTATGCGCTTACTCTTTGAGTCGCACGGCGTAAAGCACACGCTAGCGGCGCAAGCAGCAACCGTCGGGGTGTAGCTTAGCCTGGTAGAGCGCTACGTTCGGGACGTAGAGGCCGGAGGTTCGAATCCTCTCACCCCGACCAGAATTTTTGCCGCAACGGCCACCGCAGGGTGGCCGTTTTGTTTGCGCGGCCACCAGCCCGGGCTGCGCTTGCGGCAAACACGGGCAACCCCGTTTGGCCGCCAGTGCCGCCTTGATATTCACGCGAGTGAATCCATTTACCTGGCATCGCGATTTTGCTTGCAGGTTGAATCATCATGCACTCGACTCAGGCTCCGTCGGCTGCGCCCTCCACTCACGCTCCAGACCGGCCGACGCTGTTCGCCCTGGCGCGGCTGCTGCAGCGGCTAGACAGCGGCCCGTTGTCTGCCAGCGCCGACCAGTATCGACTGGTCGCCCAGCGGCTGGGCGAAGCGTTGGCGCTTGCCACCCCCGATGCGCAGCTCGACGCGCTGTTGCGCGCGTTCCCGGCGGCTGCCGAGGTGTACGAAAACGCGCGCTATGCCGTCGCCGGGCTGTGCCTGGCGCCACTGCAACGTTCTGCCGAAACCGAGCTGGCCGCCCGGCGGGTGATTGCCGCAGCCAAGCGCGCCGGGCCGGCGCCGAATCCGGCCTAAGCCGCCCTGCAGCGGCATGCCCTGCAGACGGGCGGGGTGGTATTTCCACGCGCCGCGCGCGGCGGAACTGTGGATTTTTCACAGCACATCGCCGCGTCGATCGGATGCGAGGATTTACAAACAGCGGTCGCTGCACGCATCATTGTCTGCTCAAATCTTGCTGCATCATGTCCGCCACTTCGCTTGCCGCGTCTGCCTCCACCCCGTCGAAGGCTCTGCCAGGTTTGGCGCACGCCTTGGTCCAGGCCGAATTGCTCCCGCGCACCCTGGTGGAACAGATCCACCAGCGTGCTCTGGAAACGCGCGCCAGTTTCATCGCCACCTTGATCGGCAGCGGGTCGATGAACGCCGCCGATCTGGCTCACTGGGTGAGCAAAACGTTTTCGCTGCCGCTGCTCGACCTCGACGCCTACGACCCCACGCGGCTGGCGACCGGGGCGATCGACGCCAAAATCATCCAGGCGTACAAAGTGCTGCCGCTGCTCAAGCGCGGCAACCGTCTGGTGGTGGCCACGGCCGACCCGGCCGATCACGAGGCCGAAGACAAAATCAAGTTCCAGTCGCAGGCGCAGATCGAGCTGGTCGTCGTCGAGTACGACAAGCTGGTGCGCATCATCGACCAGGCCGGCCAGTCGGCCAGCAGCCAGATTGCGGCGCTGGTCGGTGAAGACTTCGACCTGGGCGACCTCGGCGACGGCAACGAACCGGCGGAAACCAAAGACCTCACCAGCGAGGTCGACGATGCGCCGGTGGTGCGGTTTTTGCAAAAAATGCTCATCGACGCGATCAATATGCGCGCTTCGGACTTGCATTTCGAACCGTTCGAGCATTTTTACCGTATCCGTTTCCGCATCGACGGCGAGTTGCGCGAAATCGCCCAGCCGCCGGTGTCGATCAAGGAAAAGCTCGCCTCGCGCATCAAGGTGATTTCCAAGCTCGACATCGCCGAGCGCCGCGTGCCGCAGGACGGGCGGATGAAGCTGCGCATCAGCCCGGAGAAATCCATCGATTTTCGCGTCAGCACGCTGCCGACGCTGTACGGCGAAAAAATCGTCATGCGGATTCTGGATTCGTCGGCGGCCAAGCTCGGCATCGACGCGCTGGGGTACGAGCCCGACGACAAAGCCAAGCTGCTGCAGGCCATCCACCGCCCTTACGGCATGATCCTGGTCACCGGGCCGACGGGCAGCGGCAAAACCGTGTCGCTATACACCTGTCTGAACATCCTCAACCAGCCGGGGGTGAACATTTCCACCGCCGAAGACCCGGCGGAAATCAACCTGCCCGGTGTCAACCAGGTCAACGTCAACGAAAAAGCCGGGCTGACGTTCGCCAACGCCCTGCGCGCCTTTTTGCGCCAAGACCCGGACATCATCATGGTCGGTGAGGTGCGCGACCTGGAAACCGCCGACATCGCGGTCAAGGCGGCACAGACCGGCCACCTCGTGCTGTCGACGGTGCACACCAACGACGCCCCGACCACCCTGACGCGGTTGCTCAACATGGGCGTGCCGGCATTCAATATCGCCTCGAGTGTCATTCTGATCACCGCGCAGCGTTTGGCGCGCAAGTTGTGTACGCAGTGCAAGTCGCCGGTCGATCTGCCCGCCGACACCCTGCTCGAAGCCGGGTTCCGCGAAGAAGACCTCGACGGCAGTTGGAAACCGTACAAAGCCGGCAAGTGCAACGCCTGCGGCGGCACCGGGTACAAAGGCCGGGTCGGCATCTACCAGGTCATGCCGATTTCCGACGAAATCCAGCGCATCATTCTCAACCACGGCACGGCACTGGACATCGCCGAGCAGGCGCGCAAGGAAGGCGTGCGCACCTTGCGCGAGGCGGGGCTGCTGAAGGTCAAACAGGGCGTGACGTCTCTGGAAGAAATCATCGCCGTGACCAACGAATAAACGGGGGTAGAGCATCATGGCTACAGCAGCGGCACGCACCGCCAGCGCCAAAGAAGCGTTGTTCGAATGGGAAGGAAAGGACCGGCAGGGCAAGCTGCAGCGCGGTGAACTGCGCGCGGGCAGCGAGGCCATCGTCTCGGCTTCGCTGCGGCGTCAGGGCATTCTGGTCACCAAGGTGAAAAAACGCCGACTCAGCGGCGGCCGGGCGATCAAGGCCAAAGACATCTCCACCTTCACCCGGCAGATGGCCACGATGATCAAGGCCGGTGTGCCGCTGCTGCAGTCTTTCGACATCGTCGGCCGCGGCCACCCCAACCCGAACATGGCGCGGCTGATCATGGACATCCGCAGCGACGTGGAAACCGGCACCAGCCTGTCCAACGCCTTTCGCAAACATCCCAAATACTTCGACGCGCTGTACTGCAACCTGGTCGAAGCCGGGGAAACCGCCGGTATGCTCGAACTGGTGCTCGACCGCCTGGCCACGTACCAGGAAAAATCGCTGGCCATCCGCAGCAAGATCAAGAGCGCGCTGACCTACCCCATCGCCGTGCTGGTGGTGGCTTTCGTCGTCGTCTCGATCATCATGCTGTTCGTCGTGCCGGTGTTCACCCAGGTGTTTTCGCAGTTCGGCGCCAGCCTGCCGGCGCCTACGCTGATGGTGGTGGCGATGTCGAACTTTTTCGTCCACTACTGGTACATCCTGTTCGGCAGCATTTTCCTCGGCGGGTATTTCTTCTTCCAGTCGTGGAAAAAATCGGTCAAGATGCAAGAAGCGATGGATCGATTGCTGCTGCGCCTGCCGGTGTTTGGCAAGCTGGTGCGGCTGGGCGCGCTGGCGCGCTGGACGCGCACCCTGGCAACCATGTTCGGCGCCGGCGTGCCGCTGGTCGAGGCGCTCGACGCCGTGGGCGGCGCTGCGGGCAATATCGTCTACCTGCGCGCGACGGAAAAAATCCAGCAGGACGTGGCCACCGGCACCAGCCTGACGACGTCGATGCAGACGCAGGGCGTGTTCCCGCCGCTGGTCCTGCAGCTCACGCAAATCGGCGAAGAATCGGGTTCGCTCGACTCGATGTTGAGCAAGGCGGCGGACATTTACGAAGCCGAAGTCGATGAACTGGTGAAAAACCTTTCCGCGCTGCTCGAACCGATGATCATCGTGTTCCTCGGCGTGCTCATCGGCGGACTGGTGGTGGCGATGTACCTGCCGATTTTCAACCTCGGCAAGGTCGTCGGCTGATGCCCGCGCTCAGCGCCCTGCCGCTGCCGTTCTGGCTGGCCGCCGCCGGGCTGCTCGGCCTGGTGATCGGCAGCTTTCTCAACGTGGTCGTCTACCGCCTGCCGTTGATGATGGAGCGGCAATGGCAGGCCGAGGCGCACGCCGCGCTCCACCCCGACGCGCCAGCGGTGCAGGCCGAACGCTTCGACCTCATCGCCCCCGGCTCGCGTTGCCCGGCTTGCGGCCACCGCATCGCCTGGTGGGAGAACATTCCGCTGCTGAGCTACGCGCTGCTACGCGGGCGCTGCTCGGCGTGCGGCGCGCCGATTTCGCCGCGCTATCCGCTGGTCGAACTCGCCACTGCGCTGCTCAGCGCGGCGGTGGTCTGGCGCTGGGGGCTGAACTGGGATGCAGCGGCGTATCTGCTGCTGCTCTGGGCGCTGATCGTCCTGGCGCTGATCGACTTCGACACCACGCTGCTGCCCGACAGCATCACGCTGCCGCTGCTGTGGCTCGGGTTGATCTGGCACGCCGCGCTGCACCCGGCGGAGCTTTCCAGCGCGGTCTGGGGTGCGGTCGTCGGTTATGCCGCGCTATGGACGGTGTACCAGGGATTCAAGCTGCTCACCGGCAAGGAAGGCATGGGGTTTGGCGATTTCAAGCTGCTCGCCGCACTCGGCGCCTGGTTCGGTCTGGCCGCGCTATTGCCCATCGTCTTGCTGTCGAGCATTTGTGGCGCGGTCATCGGCATCGCGCTGCAACTGCTCGGCCGCACCCAACGCGGCAAACCGATTCCGTTCGGCCCGTTTTTGGCGGCAGCCGGCGTGCTGCTGCTGCTCGTCGGGCCGCTGACCTTGCAGGCGCTGCTCGTTCCCACCGCGTCGGGAGGCTGAGCGCCGTGCCGCGGCTGCGCATCGGGCTGACGGGCGGCATCGGCTCGGGCAAATCGCTCGTCGCCGGCCTGCTGGCGCAGCGCGGCGCGGCGGTAGTCGACGCCGACCACATCGCCCATGCGCTCACCGCCGCCGGCGGTGCGGCGATGCCGGCGCTGACCGCGGCCTTCGGTACCGAGATTTGCGACGCCAGCGGCGCGCTGGACCGCGCGGCGATGCGCCAGCGCGTGTTCAACCACCCGGCCGAGCGCGCACGGCTCGAAACCATTTTGCACCCGCGCATCCGCCAGGCGATGCGCGAGCAGGTCGAGCAGGCCGCGGGCGACTATGTCGTGCTGGTCGTGCCGCTGCTGGTCGAACACCTGTCGCAGTGGCGCGCCGACATCGACCGCGTCTGCGTGGTCGATTGCCCGCGCGAGTTGCAAATCGCGCGGGTACGCGCGCGTTCCGGTCTGGACGAACAGACCATCGCCGCCATCCTTGCGGCGCAGGCCAGCCGGCAGCAGCGGCTGGCCGTGGCCGACGACGTCATCGACAACAGCGGCACGCTGGCGGCGCTGCAGGCCCAGGTCGATGCGCTGCACGCGCGCTATTGCCGCATGCACAAAAATTGAGTTCGCGCAGCGCTTGCATGACAATGCACCCCATCGCCTCGTTAAGCCGGGGCGGATGACTTCCACGACGTGCGCCGCCGCGGCGCATCCAAGCCACCCGTGATCCTGTACGAATATCCCCTGCACGAACGCGTGCGCACCTTGCTCCGGCTCGAACATCTGTTCCGCCGCGAGGCGGTCATGCGCCAAGGCGTCTTGCCCGAGCACCATCATTTCGCCCTGGTCACCCTGTTCGAAATCATGGACGTGGCCTCGCGCCAGGATCTCAAGTCCGAGCTGCTCAAAGAACTCGAACGCCAGCGCCAGACCTTTGCCGCGTACCGCGGCAACCCGGCGGTGGCCGAGGCCGTGCTCGACGCCGTGCTCGACGACATCGAACGCACGTTTGCCGCCATCAGCCAGCAACAAGGGCGCATCGGCCAAGGCTTGCAGGACAACGAATGGCTCATGGCGGTGCGCAGCCGCGCCAATATCCCGGGCGGCACCTGCGAATTCGACCTGCCGGCGTATTACGCCTGGCAGCACCTGCCGGCGCAACAGCGGCACGACGACCTGTCGCGCTGGATGCAGACTTTTGCCCCGCTGGCCGGCGGGGTCGAGCTGTTGCTGCGGCTGTTGCGCGACGCCGGCAACACACGCAAGACGCAAGCCACTGGCGGCAACTATCAGCAGCAGCTCTCGGGCAAAAGCTACCAGTTGCTGCGGCTGCGCATCGATGGCGCCTTGGGCGTCGTGCCGGAAATCACCGGGCACCGGCTGATGGTGTCGGTACGCTTCATGCAGCCCGACGTCGACTGGCACATGACGCCGTCTTCGCGCGACATTCCCTTCGAGCTGACGCTATGCCCGTGAAACCCGACACCCCGCCGCCCGCCCCCGCTGCGCGCCAGGTGCGCTGCCCGCAGTGCGGCACGCTCACGGTATACGCCGCGAGCAATCCGTGGCGGCCGTTTTGCAGTGAACGCTGCAAATCGCTCGACCTTGGCGCCTGGGCCAGCGAGAGCTACCGCGTTCCCGCCACGCCGTCGCCGGACGACGACGGCGCCGACGCCGCCGCAACGACGCCGCCACCGCTGCCGCATTGAGACAGAACAGCCCGATCGCTGCATGCCGCCCCACCGCCGATGCACTGGAAGACTTCAGCCGGGCCCGACCTGCGTTACGGCGCCGTAACGTCACCCGGGCGCTGCTGCGCCATCCAGTCGAGCACTGGCAGCGCGCCGGGCAGGATCGGGCCGACCGTCACCGGCAGCGTTTGCCAAGACAGCTGCTGGCCTTCACGCCCGCGCGGCTGCCCATCCCAGGCGGTGATGCGGCAAAACTGCAAATCGACCAAGGCATGCGGATAATCCACGCGCAAGCTGCGCCAGTAGTGCGCGGCGCGCACCGTCACGCCGAGTTCCTCGTCGAATTCGCGCGCCAGCGCGTGCAATAGCGATTCGCCGGGTTCGATTTTGCCGCCAGGGAATTCCCAATATCCAGCATACGGCTTGCCGGACGGACGGCTGGCGAGCAGAAAACGGCCGTCTGGGCGCATCATCAGCCCCACGGCCACCGCCACCGGCTGCCGCGCCGCGCTCACTTTGCGCCGCGCCCGGCAAAGTCGCGGGCGAACTGCCATGCCACCCGCCCCGAGCGCGAACCGCGTTCCAGCGCCCAGACCAGCGCCTGCTGCAGCGCCTTGTCCATCTGCCTGTGCGGCACGCCGAATGCCGCCAGCCAATGCGCTGTGATGCGCAGATATTCGTCCTGGCTGTAAGGGTAGAAGCTCACCCACAGGCCAAAACGCTCGGACAGCGAAATTTTTTCTTCGACCACTTCTCCCGGGTGGATTTCGCCGTTGTCCAAGTGCTTGTAGCTGAGGTTTTCGTCCAGATATTCGGGCAACAGGTGGCGACGGTTGGACGTGGCGTAGATCAGCACGTTGTCGGCGCAGGCGGCGATCGAGCCGTCGAGCACCGACTTGAGCGCCTTGTACCCCGGCTCCCCCTCCTCGAACGACAGATCGTCGGCAAACACGATGAAGCGCTCGCTGCGGGTGGACAGCAGTTCGGTGAGTTCGGGCAGGTCGATCAGGTCGGCTTTGTCGACTTCGATCAAGCGCAAACCCTGGCGGGCAAACTGGTTCAGGCTGGCCTTGACCAGCGACGATTTGCCAGTGCCCCGCGCGCCGGTGATGAGCACGTTGTTCGCCGGTTTTCCCTGGACGAACTGCCGGGTGTTGCGCTCGACCTTGCGCCGCTGCTCGTCGATGCCGATGAGGTCGGCGTAAGTGATCGGCGACAGCTTGCGCACCGGCACGAGTTGCTTGCGCCCGCCGCGGCTGAGCCAGCGAAAGGCGACCGCCGCGTCCCAGTCGGGCGGCGCTGCCGGGGCGGGCAGCAGCGCTTCGAGACGGTCGATCAGGCCGTTGGCGCGCTGCAGCAGCAGCGCCAGCTGCGCGGCGGCGTCCAGCGGAGCAGCAGCCGCTGCGGCGGGCTGCGCGGCGGCGGTGCGGGGTTTGCGGGCGGCAGGCATGTGCGGACTCAGGAGCGGTAGTCGGCGTTGATCGAGACGTAGTCGTGCGACAGGTCGCAGGTCCACACCGTCGCTGCGGCGGCTCCTCGGCCGAGAACGATGCGCACCGTGATCTCGGCTTGGCGCATCACCCGCTGCCCGTCCTCCTCACGATACGCCGGGTGGCGGCCGCCGCGGGTGGCCACGTGCACCCCGTCCAGGTAGAGATCGACCCCGCTGACGTCCAGATCGTCCACGCCGGCGTAGCCCACGGCGGCGAGGATGCGGCCGAGGTTGGGGTCGCTGGCGAAAAACGCCGTCTTCACCAAGGGCGAATGCGCCACGGCGTAGGCCACCTGCCGCGCCTCGTCGCGGCTGCGCGCGCCTTCGACGGTGAGGGTGATGAACTTGGTCGCGCCCTCGCCGTCGCGCACGATGGCCTGCGCCAGTTGCTGCGCCAGTTGCGTCAGCGCCGCCTGCAGCGCCTGCGCCGCGGGGCTGGCCGCGTCGGTGATTGCCGGCAGCGCCGCCTTGCCGGTGGCGACGACGATCAGCGAGTCGTTGGTCGAGGTGTCGCCGTCGACGGTGATGCTGTTGAACGAGGCGTCGGCCGCGGCCTGCGTGAGCTGCTGCAGCACCGCCGGCGTCACCGCCGCATCGGTGGCGATGAAACCGAGCATGGTGGCCATGTTCGGGCGGATCATGCCCGCGCCTTTGCTCATGCCGGTGAGCGTGATGCGCACGCCGTCGATGTCCACCCGCAGGCTCGCCGCCTTGGCTACGGTGTCGGTGGTCATGATGGCCTGCGCGGCCTGCGCCCAGCCGTCGCTGCGCGCGGCGCCGATGGCCGCGGGCAGGCCGGCGAGCAGCCGCGGCATGGGCAGCGGCTCCAGGATCACCCCGGTGGAAAACGGCAGCACCTGCGCCGGATCGACGCCGAGCAAGCCGGCGAGTTCGATGCAAGTCTGCTGCGCGTCGGCCAGTCCTTGCGCGCCGGTGCCGGCGTTGGCGCAGCCGGTGTTGACCACCAGCGCGCGAATGTCCGCCCCCCCGGTGCGCTGCAAATGCTGCCGGCAGACCTGCACCGGCGCGGCGCAAAAGCGGTTTTGCGTGAACACGCCCGCAGCGCTCGCACCGGGGGCGATCTGGATCACGGTGAGGTCTTTGCGCCCCGGTTTGCGAATGCCCGCCTCGGCAACGCCGAGCAGCACGCCCTGCACCGCATACAGCGACGCCGGGTCGGGGGCTTGCAGATTCACGGCCATGAAAACGCTCCTTGGTTCAGGCGGTCAGAATCGAACGGCGGCTGCCCGCGGCGACCGGTTGCACATCGGTTGCGCGTTTCCCCCATCCTAGGTCAGCTTGCCGTGGCAGTGCTTGTATTTCTTGCCGCTGCCGCAGGGGCAGGGGTCGTTGCGGCCGACTTTGGGGTAGGTGCCCGCGCCCGCCGTTGCGGCGGCCCCGCCGCTGGCCACGGCCATCGCCGCCAGCGCGGCGTCCGCAGTGTCCAGGGTGGAGATGGCGGACGTGGCGTCGGCATGCTGCAGGTTGATGTGCAGGCGCTGCGCCTGCTGCTCCATGCTCTGGGCGGCCTGTTCGGCCTGCTCGGGGCTTTGCACCTGGACCGTCATCAGCACACGGGTGACTTCGGTTTTGATGGTGTCGAGCATCATGCCGAACAGCTCGAAGGCTTCGCGCTTGTATTCCTGTTTGGGCTGCTTTTGCGCATAGCCACGCAGGTGGATGCCCTGGCGCAGATGATCCAGCGCCGAGAGGTGTTCGCGCCATTGCTGGTCCAGCGTCTGCAGCAGCACGACGCGCTCGAACTGGGCGAAATTCTCCCGGCCGACCAGCGCGACCTTGGTTTCGTAGGCGGCGTCTGCTGCCTGCAGCACGCGTTCGAGCACGTCTTCGTCGGTGATGTTGTCATCCGACTCCAGCCACTGTCTGAGCGGCAGGTCGATCTGCCACTCCTCGCGTAGCACGTTTTCCAGTGCCGGGATGTCCCACTGCTCTTCCATGCTCTGCTCGGGCACGTAGGTGCGCACCAGGTCGGTGAACGCGCCCTGGCGCAGCGCGGTGATGCGCTCGCCGACGTCGGCGGCGTCGAGCAATTCGTTGCGCTCGGCGTAGATGATTTTGCGCTGCTCGTTGGCGACGTCATCGTATTCGAGCAACTGCTTGCGGATGTCGAAATTGCGCGCTTCGACCTTGCGCTGCGCCGATTCGATCGAGCGCGTGACCATGCCGGCCTCGATGGCCTCGCCCTCGGGCATGCGCAGCCGCTCCATGATGGCCTTGACGCGCTCGCCGGCGAAGATGCGCATCAGCGGGTCGTCGAGCGACAGATAAAAGCGGGTCGAACCCGGGTCGCCTTGGCGGCCGGAACGGCCGCGCAGCTGGTTGTCGATGCGGCGGCTTTCGTGCCGCTCGGTGCCGATGATGTGCAAGCCGCCGGCGGCGATGACCTGGTCGTGCAACGACTGCCATTCGTCGCGCAGCTGCTTGACCTTCGCTGCCTTTTCCTCGGCTGACAGATTCGGATCGGCCTCGATGATTTCGCACTGCTTGTCCACATTGCCGCCGAGCACGATGTCGGTGCCGCGGCCGGCCATGTTGGTGGCGATGGTGATCATGCCCGGCCGCCCGGCCTGGGCGACGATCTCCGCTTCGCGCGCGTGCTGCTTGGCGTTGAGCACCTGGTGCGGCAGCTTTTGCGCGTGCAGCAAATGCGAGAGCTTTTCGCTGTTTTCGATCGAGGTCGTGCCCACCAGCACCGGCTGGCCGCGCTGATGACAGTCGCGGATGTCCTCGACCACGGCCTTGTCGCGTTCTTCCGCGGTCTTGTACACCTTGTCCTGCAAGTCTTTGCGGCGGATGGGCTTGTTGGTCGGGATGACCACGGTTTCGAGTTTGTAGATGTCCTGGAACTCGAACGCCTCGGTGTCGGCCGTGCCGGTCATGCCGCCGAGCTTGGCGTACATACGGAAATAATTTTGGAAGGTGATCGATGCCAGCGTCTGGTTTTCGCTCTGGATCTCCACCCCCTCCTTGGCCTCGACCGCCTGGTGCAGGCCGTCGCTCCAGCGCCGCCCGGCCATGATGCGGCCAGTGAACTCGTCGACGATGATGACTTCGCCGTTTTGCACCACGTAATGCTGGTCGCGGTGATAGAGGTGGTGCGCGCGCAGCGCGGCGTACACGTGGTGCATCAGCAGAATGTTGGCCGGGTCGTACAGCGTCGTGCCCGGCGGGATCAGCCCCATTTCGGCAAGAATGGCCTCGGTTTTTTCGTGCCCGCGCTCGGTAAGAAACACCTGGTGCGCCTTTTCGTCCACGGTGAAGTCGCCGGGTTTTTCCACTCCCTTGCCGGTGACCGGGTCTTCCTCGCCGATCTGCCGCTCCAGCCGCGGCACGATGGCGTTCATCCTGCGGTACAGCTCGGTGTTGTCGTCGGCCTGGCCGGAGATGATCAGCGGCGTGCGCGCCTCGTCGATGAGAATGGAGTCGACCTCGTCGATCAGCGCGTAGTTCAGGCCGCGCTGCACCCGCTCGCCCGGCTCGTACACCATGTTGTCGCGCAGGTAGTCGAAGCCGTATTCGTTGTTGGTGCCGTAGGTGACGTCGGCGGCGTAGGCGGCCTGCTTTTCCGCCTTGGTCATGTTCGGCAGGTTGATGCCCACGGTCAGGCCGAGAAAGTTGTACAGCCGGCTCATCCACTCGGCGTCGCGCCGCGCCAGGTAATCGTTGACGGTGACCACGTGCACGCCCTTGCCCGCCAGCGCGTTCAGATACACCGGCAGCGTGCCCACCAGCGTCTTGCCTTCGCCGGTACGCATTTCGGCGATCTTGCCCTGGTGCAGCGCGATGCCGCCGATGAGCTGCACGTCGAAATGGCGCATTTTGAGCGCGCGCTTGCCGCCCTCGCGCACCACGGCGAAGGCCTCGGGCAGCAGGTCGTCGAGGCTGCGACCGTTGGCGATCTGCTGGCGAAATTCGGCAGTCTTGCCGCGCAGTTCCTCGTCGCTGAGCGTTTCGAATTGCGGCTCCAGCGCGTTGATCCGCTCGACGATGCGCCGGTACTGGCGCAATAGGCGTTCGTTGCGGCTGCCGAACAAAGAGGTGAGGAATTTGACTGGCATGGGAGTGCGGACCCACGGCCCGCCGTATCGAGTGTGTCTGATGCGAACCCCCGGCAGCGGCGCATGCCGCAAACGGGCGTCCGGAACATTTCATTGTATGCGGCCGGTTCGACACGGGGCGCAGTGGCACAATGCGCGAAGTTTCGTCCCGCACCACCGCCAACGCACCGCCATGTCCGCACGCGCCGTCAACGCCAGCCCGCCGCCGTTGCGCCGCGGCGCTGCACGGCTGTCGGCCTGGGCGCAAATCACCCCGCCGATCGCCACGCTGCGCGACGCCGCGCTGCTGTCGCGGCAGATGTGGTGCACCTGCACGGCGCTGCTGCCCGCGGCGCTGCAAACCGGCGTACAGCCCGGCCGCTGGCACGACGGCGTGTGGAGCCTGACGGCCAGTTCCAGCGCGGTCGCGGCCAAGCTCAGCCAGTTCAAGCCGCTGCTGCTGCAGCACCTGCAGCAACACGGCTTTGCGCTGCGCGACATCCGCATCCGCGTGCAGCCGCGCGCGGTTGTGACGGCACCGCCGCCCGCGGGCACAGCCCCCGCCACGGCGTGTCCACAGGCGGTGGCCGCCAGGCTGCGCGCTCTGCTGGCACGGCAGCGCTGACGCGGCGCAGCGGCAACGCCGTGCCGATCAGAACGCGAAGGTCGGAATGGCGCGAAACCCGGCAGGCGCCTGTTGCGCGTCGGCAAAGCTGACGATCTCGTAGGCATTCTGGTTGGCGAACAACTCGCGCAGCAGCAGATTGTTCACCGCGTGCCCGCTGCGAAACGCGCTGTACGCGCCGATCAGCGGCTTGCCGGCGACGTAAAGATCGCCGATGGCGTCGAGGGTTTTATGCTTGACGAACTCGTCGTCGAACCGCAGCCCTTCCTGGTTGAGCACGCGGTATTCGTCCATGACGATGGCGTTTTCCATACTGCCGCCTAGCGCCAGACCGTTGCTGCGCAGCATTTCGACGTCGCGCACGAAGCCGAAGGTGCGCGCGCGCGCGATGTCCCGGACATACGAATCGCGCCCCAGTTCGAACACCGTGGACTGCGCCGTCTGATCGACCGCGGGATGGTCGAAATCGATGTCGAAGCTGAGCTTGAAGCCGTCGTATGGCTCCAGCCGTGCCCATTTCAGCTCACGCCCCTGCCCCAGCCGCACTTCCACCGGTTGGCGCACGCGGATGAAGCGCTTGGGGGCGTTCTGCAGCGCGATGCCGGCGGACTGCAGCAAATAGACGAAACTCGACGCCGAGCCGTCGAGGATGGGAATTTCTTCTGCGGTGACATCGATGTACAGATTGTCGATGCCCAGACCGGAGCAGGCCGACAGCAGGTGCTCGACGGTGTGGATTTTCACGTCGCCGCGGCCCAGCGTGGTCGCCATGCGGGTATCGACCACGGCCTGCGGGCTGAGGCGGATGTCCACCGGCTCGGGCAGATCGGTGCGGGTGAACACGATTCCGGTATCGGGCGGTGCCGGCCGCAGCGTGAGCTCCACCCGTTCACTACTGTGCAGCCCCACCCCGACGGCACGGTTGACGGATTGGATGGTGCGCTGCGCCAGCATGATTTTTATCGACCAAACGGTTTTGATTACACGGATCAATGCATTCTAGAAAAAACACGCGCCCGTTGCAGGCGCGTGCCGACCGTCGGCGCCTACGGGCACCCGTCCCCGGCGGACGACAGGGAGGTGATCTGTCGCGGCAAGGACAGGTGCTTGCGCGGGCGCTGCGCGCGAAGCCGGGTCACTCCGGGCGCTGAGCAGACGCCGGCGGCCGTGCGGCGCGTTCAGTCGGCCTGCTTGCGCAAAAAGGCGGGGATTTCCATCTCGTCCATGCCGCTTTGCATCAGCGCGCTGACATGCGCCGACGGCGCGCCACGGCCGCTGCGCCAGATCGCCGGGATCTGGTGCGGGTCGGCGGCGGCAGCAGCATAACCCGCCGCCGTCAGCGGCACGTTGTCGGTGCCGGTGCGGATCACCGTCAGTTCGGGCGCGGCTTTTTGCGCCTTGCCGCTCAAGCCCGTGGCCAGCACGGTCACGCGCAGCGAGTCGCCCATGCTCGGGTCGTTGACCGTGCCGAAAATGATGTTGGCGTCCGGCGAGGCGTAGGCGCGGATGGCGTTCATCGCTTCACGGGTTTCGCCCAGGCGCAGCGAATCGTCGGCGGTGATGTTCACCAGCACCCCCTTGGCGCCCGACAGATCGACGCCGTCGAGCAGCGGACAGACCACCGCCTGCTCGGCCGCCAGCCGCGCGCGGTCGGGGCCGCTGGCCACCGCGGTGCCCATCATCGCCTTGCCCGGCTCGCCCATGACGCTCTTGACGTCCTCGAAGTCGGCGTTGATCAGGCCCGGCACATTGATGATTTCGGCAATGCCGCCGGTGGCGTTTTTCAGCACGTCGTTGGCCTTGGCAAACGCCTCTTTCTGCGAAATGTCGTCACCGTACACTTCGAGCAGTTTTTCGTTGAGCACGACGATGAGCGAATCGACGTTGGCCTCCAGCTCAGCCAGCCCCTGCTCGGCGTTGGCCATGCGCTTGGAGCCTTCGAATTCGAACGGCCGCGTCACCACGGCCACCGTCAGGATGCCCATTTCGCGGGCGATTTTGGCAATCACCGGCGCAGCGCCGGTGCCGGTGCCGCCGCCCATGCCGGCGGTGATGAACAGCATGTGCGCGCCTTCGAGCACGTCGCGGATCTGCGATCGCGCCTGATCGGCGGCTTCGCGCCCGACCGTTGGCTTGCCTCCCGCGCCCAGCCCGGTCTTGCCCAATTGCAAAAAGTGGTGCGCGCTCGACGACTTGAGCGCCTGCGCATCGGTATTGGCGCAGATGAACTCCACGCCTTTGACCCCCGAAGCGATCATGTGCTCGACGGCGTTGCCACCGCCGCCGCCCACGCCGATCACTTTGATGTTGGTTCCCTGGTTGAACGCGCTGTGCGCGTCGTTCTCGATCATTTCAAAAGCCATGTCACACCTCCGTCGAAAAACCGGCTGGCGCACCCGACGCCTGCCGAACACTGCCTGTGCCGCGCCCGCCGGACCATCCGACTGACGCGGCGCAGAACCTCAAAAATTCCCTGCGAACCACTCTTTCAGCCGGCTGAAAGAGCCTTTGACCGTGCTGCCTTTCTGCGCCAGGCGCGCGCCGCGCTGCCGCTGGTGCAATGCCTCGGTGAGCAAACCCATGACCGTGGCCATGCGCGGGTTGCGCACCATGTCGGCCAGCGGCCCGCTGTAACTGGGCACGCCCACACGCACCGGCTTGAGAAAAATGTCCTCGGCCAGTTCGACCATGCCGGGCATCTGCGCCGAGCCGCCGCACAACACCACCCCGGAGGACAGCACGTCCTCGAAGCGCGAGTCGCGGATGACCTGTTGCGCCAGGGCGAAGATTTCCTCCGCGCGCGGCTCGATCACGCTGGCGAGCACCTGCCGCGACAGCATGCGCGGCCCGCGGTCGCCCAGCCCCGGCACTTCGAGCGTTTCTTCCGGGTTGGCCAGCACCTGCTTGGCGATGCCGTGTTCGATCTTGATGTCCTCGGCGTCGCGCGTGGGGGTGCGCAGCGCCATGGCGATGTCGCTGGTGATGAGTTCACCGGCCACCGGAATGATGGCGGTGTGGCGGATGGCGCCACCGGTGTAGATGGCGATGTCGGTGACGCCCGCGCCGACGTCGACCACGGCCACGCCGAGTTCCTTTTCGTCGTCGGTGAGCACGGCGTGGCTGGAGGCCAGCGGGTGCAGCACCAGTTGCTCGACCTCCAGGCCGCAGCGGCGCACGCATTTGATGACGTTCTCCGCCGCGGTCTGCGCCCCGGTGACGATGTGCACGTTCACTTCCAGCCGCACGCCGCTCATGCCCACCGGCTCTTTGACTTCCTGGCCGTCGATGATGAATTCCTGCGGCTCGACCAGCAGCAGCCGCTGGTCGGCGGGAATGTTCACCGCCTTGGCGGTTTCGATCACGCGGTTGACGTCGGCCTGCGTGACCTCGCGGTCCTTGATCGCCACCATGCCGTGCGAGTTCTGCCCGCGGATGTGGCTGCCGGTGATGCCGGTCACCACATGGGTGATCTTGCAATCGGCCATCAGCTCGGCCTCCTTGAGCGCCGCCTGGATCGACTGCACCGTGGCCTCGATGTCCACCACCACGCCGCGGCGCATTCCCGCCGTGCTCGCCTGCCCCATGCCGACGATTTTGAAGCCGGCTGCGGGGTTGTCGCGGTCGGCGAGCATTTCCGCCACGACCACCAGCACCTTGGACGTGCCGATGTCCAGCGCCACCACCAGATCTTTGTAGTCCTTGGCCATGTCAACCATCCTTCCCTGCGACTTGCTGCGGTTTCGCGGTCTTGTTCATTCCAGGCAGATCCACGCCTTGCAGATGCACGGCAAAGCCGTTGGGGTAGCGCAGATCGGCGCTGTCGATCGTGCGGCCGTAACGGGTTTGCAGTTGCGGCATGAGGTCGAAAAACTGCTTCAGCCGCTGCCGCGTCGCCGGGCTTGCCGGCGCGCTGCCCAGATCGACGCGCAAGCCGGTCTGCGTCTGCAGCGTCCAGTTGCCGCCGCTGCCCAGCGTCAGCGCGGCCAGGTTCTGGCCGAAGCCGTGCAGCAGCGACTGCAGGCTCTGGTACATCTGCAACACCTGCGCGCCGCTGCCGGCCGGGCCGCTGAGCTGCGGCAGGCCCAGCCCCTGGACTTCACCGAGGTTGGCGGTGAACGCCTGCCCCTGCGGGTTGAGCAGTTGCGTGGCGCTGCCCGGCTCGTGCCACACCGCCACCGGCTGCTGTACCTGCAGCGTCACCGCCAGTTGCATCGGCCACAGCCGCTGCACCACGGCGCTGCGCACCCACGGCAATTGCTCGAACACCCGCTGCGCCTGCGCCAGGTTGATGGTGAGGAAATTGCCCTTGAGCTGCGGTAGCGCTTCGGCGCGCACCGTCACCGGGCTGATGCGTTGCAAGTCGCCCTGCAGCCGCACGGCGCGGATGTCCCACCAGCTGCGCTGCATCAGCCAATGGCCGGCGGCCACTGCCGCAGCGGCGGCCACCAGCCAGAGCAGGGCTCGCGACGTGGCCTGCATCAGCCGAACGTCCAGCGGCAGGTTGCTGCTCATCGCTGCTGCTCCCCGCCGCCGGCTGGCGCAGACGGCGCGTGCTCGACCAGCCGACGGTGCGGCTGGTCGAGCGCGGCCTGGCTGAGGATCAGCAGGCACAGGTCGGCGTACTCCAGACCGGCGGCACGCGCGGCCATCGGTACCAGCGAATGCCCGGTCATTCCCGGCGACGTATTGATTTCCAGCAGCAGGGGCTGGCGATCGCTGGCGCGGATCATCACGTCGGCGCGCGCCCAGCCGCGGCAGCCCAGCGCGCGATAGCTGCGCAACACCAGATCCTGGATCTGCGCCTCCTCCTGCGCCGGCAGCCCGCTCGGGCAGAGGTAGCGGGTGTCGTCGCTGAAGTATTTGTGCTCGTAGTCGTAATTGCCGCCGGGAGCGACGATGCGGATGAGCGGCAGCGCGCGCGCCGCGTCGCCGGCGCCGATCACCGCGCAAGTGACTTCGTCGCCGGCGATGAACTGCTCGACCAGCACCTGGCGGTCGAACCGCGCGGCTTCGGCGTATGCCGCCGCCACCTCGCTGGCGGCGTCGGCGCGTTTGAGCCCGAGGGTGGAGCCTTCGTGCGTGGCCTTGAAAATCAGCGGAAAACCCAGTTCGCGCGCCGCGGCGTGGGCGGCGTCGAGCGAGCCGACCTCGCGCCACTGCGGCGTGGGCAGCCCGGCGCAATGCCACAGCCGCTTGGTCATGGCTTTGTCGATCGCCAACGCCGAGGCCAGCACACCCGGGCCGGTATACGGGATGCCGAGCAATTCCAGCGCGCCCTGCACCGTGCCGTCTTCTCCCCAGCGGCCGTGCAGCGCGATGAAGGCGCGCTGCGCGCCCAAAGCGCGCAACGCCGCCAGATCGTCCGCCGCCGGGTCGAAAGCAAACGCATCGACGCCGCGCGACTGCAGCGCGGCGAGCACGCCCTGGCCCGACATCAGCGACACCTCGCGCTCGGCAGACGCGCCGCCCATGAGCACGGCCACGCGGCCTAAGCCGCGCGCCTCGATCACCGGCCACGCTGCGGTCATGGCGTGACCTCCTGCGCTGCGGCCAGTGCCAGCACCTGCGCGGCGACGCCGCCGATCGACCCGGCGCCCATGGTGATGACCACGTCGCCGTCGCGCGCCAGTTCCAGGATGGTGCGCGGCAGATCGGCGACCGCCTCGACGAACACCGGCTCGACCTTGCCGGCCACGCGCAGCGCGCGCGCCAGGCTGCGACCGTCGGCGGCCACCAGTGGCGGCTCGCCCGCGGCGTACACCTCGGTGAGCAGCACGACGTCGGCCTCGCCGAGCACTTTGACGAAGTCTTCGAACAAATCGCGCGTGCGGGTGTAGCGGTGCGGCTGGAACGCCAGCACCAGCCGGCGGCCGGGGAAGGCACCACGGGCGGCGGCCAGCGTCGCCGCCATTTCCGCCGGATGGTGGCCGTAATCGTCGATCAGGGTAAAGCGCCCGCCGCCTTGCGCGGCGACTTCGCCGTAGCGCTGGAACCGACGGCCGACGCCGTTGAACGCGGCCAGCGCCCGCTGGATCGCGGCGTCATCGACGTTGAGCTCGGTGGCCACGGCGATCGCCGCCAGCGCGTTTTGCACGTTGTGGCGGCCCGGCAGATTCAGCGTCACGGGCAGCGGTGGCAGGTGCACGCCGTTGCGCCGCAGCGCGGTAAAGCGCATTTGCGCGCCATCGACCTGCACATCGACGGCGCGCACCTGCGCGTCTTCGGCAAAGCCGTAGCTGGTCACCGGCTTGGAAATCAGCGGCAGCAGGCCGCGCACGGCAGGATCGTCGATGCACAGCACCGCGGTGCCGTAGAACGGCAACCGGGCAAGGAAATCGACGAAAGCGTGGCGCAGCCGTGCCGGGTCGTGGCCGTAGGTGTCCATGTGGTCGGCGTCGATGTTCGTCACCACGGCCATCACCGGCAGCAGGTTGAGGAACGAGGCGTCGGACTCGTCGGCTTCGACGACGATGTATTCCCCCTGGCCGAGCTTGGCGCCGGCGCCGGCGCTGTTGAGCCGCCCGCCGATGACGAAGGTCGGGTCCAGCCCGCCTTCGGCGAGCACGCTGGCGACCAGGCTGGTGGTCGTGGTCTTGCCGTGCGTGCCGGCGATGGCGATGCCGCGTTTCAAACGCATCAACTCGGCGAGCATCACCGCGCGCGGCACCACTGGAATGTGGCGGGCACGCGCGGCCAGCACCTCCGGGTTGTCGCCGCGCACCGCGGTGGAAATGACCACGGCGTCGGCGTCCTGCACGTGCGCCGCGTCGTGGCCGATGGCCACGCGCAACCCCAGGCTGCGCAGCCGCTGCACCGTGGCGCTGTCGCTCAGGTCCGAGCCGCTGATGCCGTAGCCCAGGTTGTGCAGCACCTCGGCGATGCCGCTCATGCCAGCGCCACCGATGCCGACGAAATGAATGTTGCGAATGGCGTGTTTCATCGCCCCTGTCCTTGCAATGTGGCGCCGCCTTGCAGCAGCGCGGTGCAGCCATCGACCACTTGCCGTACCGCGTCGGGCCGCGCCAGCGCGCGGGCGGCCTGCGCCAGCGCGAGCAACCGCGGCCGCTCCAGGTCGCGCAGCAACTCGGCCAGCGTGGCGGCGTCGAGGTTGCGTTGTTGAACGAGCAGCGCGGCGCCGCGATCGGCGAGAAACCGCGCGTTGGCCGTCTGGTGATCGTCGACGGCGTGGGGAAACGGCACGAACACCGCCGCCACCCCGGCGCAGGCCACTTCGGTGACGGTCGAGGCTCCGGCGCGGCAGATCAGCACGTCGGCCTGCGCGTACGCGGCGGCCATGTCGTCGATGAACGCGACGCACTCGGCCTGCACCCCGGCGCTGGCATACGCCTGTTGCAGCGCCGCCAAATGCTTGCCCCCGCTTTGATGCCGCACCAGCGGCCGCTGCTCTGCGGGCAGCAGCGCCAGCGCCTGCGGCACCAGGGTGTTGAGCGCGGCCGCGCCCAGGCTGCCGCCGATGACCAGCAGACGCAACGGCCCGCTGCGCCCGGCGTAGCGCTGCTCGGGCGCGGGCAGGGAACAAATTGGCGCGCGCACCGGATTGCCGACCCACTGCCCGCCGGGCAGCACGTCGGGAAACGCGGTGTACACCCGGTCGGCCAGGCGGGCGAGCACTTTGTTGGCCAGTCCGGCGACGGCGTTTTGCTCGTGCACCACCAGCTTCGCCCCGGCCCACACGCTCATCAGCCCGCCGGGAAAGGCGATGTAGCCGCCCATGCTGAGGACCACGTCGGCACGCACCCGGCGCAACGCGCGCAGCGCCTGCCAGAACGCGCGCAGCAGATTCAGCGGCAGCAGCAGCTTGGCCGCCAGCCCCTTGCCGCGCAGTCCACCAAAGCGCACCCACAACATGGCAAAGCCGTGTTGGGGAACGAGCTCGGCTTCCATACTGCCGGGCGCGCCCATCCAGCACACGCTCCAGCCGGCAGCGCGCAACGCCTGCGCCACCGCCAGTCCGGGGAAGATGTGGCCGCCCGTCCCCCCGGCCATGACCACCGCCACCGGCGCTGCTGGCAGCAGCACCGGTGGCGCGGCGCGACGATCTCCGGGGGCGTTCATACATGCCCTCCGCGCATGAGCACACGGTTTTCGAAATCCACGCGCAACAGCACGGCGATGGCCATGCAATTGAGCAGCAGCGCCGAGCCGCCGTAGCTCATCAGCGGCAGCGTCAGCCCCTTGGTCGGCAGCAGCCCGAGGTTGACGCCGATGTTGATGAACGCCTGCCCGCCGATCCACACTCCCACGCCCTGCGCCACCAGCGCGCTGTAGATGCGGTCGAGCGCCAGCGCCTGCCGGCCGATGCTGAACGCGCGGTGGACGATCCAGAAAAACGCCAAAATGACCGCGCCGACGCCGACCAGGCCGAGTTCTTCGCCGATGATGGCGAGAAGAAAGTCGGTATGCGCCTCGGGCAGGTAGTGCAGCTTTTCGATACTGCCGCCCAGCCCGACGCCGAACCACTCGCCGCGGCCCATGGCGATGAGCGCGTGCGACAGTTGGTACGCGCTGCCCAGCGCGTTGGCCTCGTTCCACGGGTTGAGGTAGGCGAAAATGCGGTCGCGCCTCCACGGCGACAGCACGATCATCAGCACGAACGCGCCGATCACCGCCACGCTGAACACGGCGAACAGCTTGCCGTTGGCGCCGCCGAGAAACAAAATCGCCAGGGTGATCGAGGCGATGACCAGAAACGCCCCCATGTCGGGCTCGGCCAGCAGCAGCACGCCCACGAGCATCATCACCACCATCATCGGCAGGAAGGTCTTGAGGAAGCTCTGCTTGACTTCCTGCTTGCGCACCATGAAGTCGGCGGCGTAGAGCAAGGCGGTGAGCTTGACCAGCTCGGACGGCTGGAAATTGAGCCCGCCCGGAAACATCACCCAGCGCTTGGAGCCGTTGACGTCCTTGCCGATGTGCGGCAGCAGCACCACCACCAGGCCGAGCAGCGAGAGGAAGAACAGCCGCATCGACCATCTCTGCAGTTCGCTCAACGGAATCTGCACCACGATCCAGCTCGCCAGCAGCGCCGCGGCGATGGAAAACACATCGCGGACGAAATAGTGGTAGGGCGACCACTGCGCGTAGCGCGGCGAGTCGTGGAACGAAATGGTCGCCGAGTACACCATCACCAGGCCGTAGGCCAGCAACAGCAGCGTCACCCACACCAGATTCTGGTCGTATTCGAGCATGCGCGACTGCCGCGGGCCGAGGTGGCCGACGCGCACCGGCAGATCGTCCGGTTTGCCGCGTTTGCGGCCGCGCAGGGGCAGCAAGCGGTCAAGCATCGCCGCCTCCTTCGCTGCACACCTGGCCGCGGCTTTGCGCCAGCTCGCGCACCGCCTGCACGAACACCTCGGCGCGGTGGGCGTAGTTGCGGAACATGTCCAGGCTGGCGCACGCCGGCGACAGCAACGCGGCGTCGCCGGGCTGCGCCAACGCGGCGGCGCGCTGCACCGCCTGCTCCAGCGTCGGCGCGAATTCGATCGCCACCGCGCCGTGCAGCGCCGCGGCGATGGCCTGCGCGTCGCGGCCGATGAGCACCGCCGCGCGCAGCCGCGCGGCATGCGCCCGCAGCGGCGAAAAGTCCTGCCCCTTGCCCTCGCCGCCGGCGATCCACACCACCGGGCGATCCATGCCGGCCAGCGCCGCAGCGGTGGCTCCCACATTGGTGCCCTTGCTGTCGTCGATCCAACGCACGTCGTCGACCACGGCCACGGTCTGCATGCGGTGCGGCTCACCGCGATAGTCGCGCAGGGCGTGCAGCATCGGCGCCAGCGGCGCGCCCACGGCATCGCCCAGCGCCAGCGCCGCCAGCGCGTTGGCCACGTTGTGCGCACCCTGGATGCGCAGCGCGTCTGCCGGCATCAGCCGCTGCACGGTGAATTCGTCCGGCGCCGCAGCGGCAACGGCTTTGCCGCGCCGAAGTGGATTGTCCGCCACCGGCCGCGGCGGCGGCGCGGATTGGCCCTCGGCCACGGCGCGCGCCAGCCAGTCGATGCCGCCTTCGCGCACCACGCCCCAGTCGCCGGCTTGCTGCGGCGGGCGCAAACCAAAACGCCGCAGCCGCCTGCCTGGGCGCTGCAGGGCGAGCACCGCCGGGTCGTCGCGGTTGAGCACCATGACGCCGCCGGCCGCATCGCCGCCGAAAATATTCGCCTTGTCGGCGGTGTACGCGGCCATGTCGCCGTGCCAGTCGAGGTGATCCTGGGTGATGTTGAGCACCGTGGCGGCGTCGGCGCGCAAGCCGCTCATGCCGTGGAGCTGGAAGCTGGAGAGTTCGAGCACCCAGGCCTGCGGCAGATCGTCCTGCGCCAGCCGGGTTTGCAGCGCGTCGAGCATCGCCGGCGAAATATTGCCCGCCACCGCCACGTTCCAGCCGGCGCGTTGCAGCATCGCCCCGGTCAGGCGGGTGACGGTGGTCTTGCCGTTGGTGCCGGTGATGGCGACGACCTTGGGCGCGTAACCGCGCTGTGCGCACAGATCGTCCAGCGCCCACTGGAACAGGTGCAGCTCGCCGGCCAGCGGCACGCCGCGGGACTGCGCCGCGTGCACGATGGCAGCGAATTCGGCCGCATGCGGTGCCAGCCCGGGGCTGCGCAGCACGAGTTGCGCATCGCCGAGCACATCGGCGCCGAGCGCGCCGCAGTGCACCTGGGCCTGCGGCACGTCGCGTTGCAGCGCGGCCAGCCCCGGCGGCTGCGCCCGACTGTCGGCCACGCGCACGCGCGCGCCCTGCGCCGCGCACCAGCGCGCCATCGCCAGCCCGGATTCGCCCAGACCGAGCACCAGAACGGAAGTCGCGGCCAGGTTCATCGCAGTTTCAGACTCGCCAGACCCGCCAGACACAGCATCATGGTGACGATCCAAAAGCGCACCACGACCTGCGACTCTTTCACCCCGAGCTGCTCGAAGTGATGGTGCAGCGGCGCCATCTTGAAAATGCGCCGCCCCACGCCGTATTTTTTCTTGGTGTATTTGAAGTAGCCCACCTGGATCATCACCGACACGGTTTCGGCGACGAACACCCCGCCCATGATCGCCAGCACGATTTCCTGGCGCACGATCACCGCGATCGTCCCCAGCGCGCCGCCCAGCGCCAGCGCGCCGACGTCGCCCATGAACACCTGCGCCGGGTAGGCGTTGAACCACAGAAACGCCAGCCCGGCGCCGACCATGGCGCCGACGAAAATCAGCAGTTCTCCGGTTCCCGGAATGAAGGGAAACAGCAGGTATTTGGAGTACACCGCGTTGCCGGTGACGTAGGCAAACACCCCGAGCGAGCTGCCGACCATGACCACGGGCATGATGGCCAGACCGTCGGCGCCGTCGGTGAGGTTCACCGCGTTGCTGCTGCCGACGATGACCAGATAGCTCAGCACGATGAACCCGGTCACCCCCAGCGGGTAGCTGACCGACTTGAAAAACGGCACGATCAGGTCCGACGCCGGCGGCAGCGGCATGGTCAGGCCGCTGCGCAGCCATTCCACGAACAGTTGCCACACGGCGGCGTTACTTTTTCCCGAGACGGCAAACGCCAGGTAGAAGGCCGCGGCCACGCCGATGAGCGTCTGCCAGAAATATTTTTCCCGCGAGCGCATGCCGTTGGGATCGCGGTAGACCACTTTGCGGTAGTCGTCGGCCCAGCCGATGGCGCCAAAACCCAGCGTGACCAGCAGCACCAGCCAGACGAAGCGGTTGCTCAAGTCCATCCACAACAGGGTCGAGACGGTGATGGCCAGCAGGATCAGCACTCCGCCCATGGTTGGCGTGCCGGTTTTGATCAGGTGCGTCTGCGGCCCGTCCTGCCGCACCGCCTGGCCGACCTTCATCGCCGTGAGCTTGCGGATCACCCCCGGGCCGGCGAGCAGGCCGATGAACAGCGCGGTAAGCGTGCTCATCACCGCGCGAAAGGTGATGTAGTTGAACACGCGGAAAAACCGCAAATCGGGCGACTGCTCCATCAGCCACAACGCCAGGCTATGCAGCATGCTGCCCCCCTTCGGCGGCCAGCACGGCAATCGCCTGCACCGCGCGCTCCATGCGCATGAAACGCGAGCCCTTGACCAGCACGTTGTCGAAGCCACGCAGCGCCTGCGGCTGCAACGGCAGCCCGCTCGGCTCGGCCGCGTGCAGCGCGGCGGTCAGCCCAGCGGCGCGTGCGGCGGTCACCGCATGCGCGGCGAGTTCGCCGCAAGCCCACAGCGCCGCCAGCCCGCGCTGCGCGGCATAGGCGCCGACTTCGGCGTGAAACGCCGGCCCCTGGTCGCCGACCTCGCCCATATCGCCCAGCAGCAGCAGGCTGCAGCCCGGCAGCTCGGCGAGCACGTCGATCGCCGCGCGCACCGAATCGGGGTTGGCGTTGTAGCTGTCGTCGATCAGCAGCAGCGCCTGGCCACCGGGAAGCGTCAGCCGCCGCGGCACCAAACGCCCAGCCACCGGGGCGAACGCCTCCAACCCGGTGCAAATCGCCGCCAGCGGCGCACCCGCGGCCAGCGCCGCGGCGGTGGCGGCCAGCGCGTTGCGCGCGTTGTGCCGGCCGAGGAGCTGCAGCCCGACTTCGGCGTGCCCGGCCGGGGTATGCAGCTGCACGCGCAGCTGCCCCTGGCGGTAAAACGCCACCCCGCTGACTTCGGCCGCCGCCATTTCACCTGGATCGCCGGCGTTGCGCAGCGCAAACCGCAGACAGCGACGCGGCGCGGCCATGCCCGCCCACAACGCGGCATGAGCGGCGTCGGCAGGAAACACGGCCACGCCGCCAGCCGGCAGCGCGGCGAGCACCGCGCCGTTTTCGCGCGCCACGGCGTCGATGCCACGCAAAAATTCCTGGTGCTCGCGCTGCGCGTTGTTGACCACGGCAACGGTCGGCTCGGCCAGAGCGGCCAGCCAGGCGATTTCGCCGCTGTGGTTCATACCGAGTTCGACCACGGCGGCTCGATGCTGCGGCCGCAGCCGCAGCAGCGTCAGCGGCAGGCCGACGTCGTTGTTGAAATTGCCCTGCGTCGCCAGCCGGGCGTCGCTGCCGACCCAGGCGGCGAGGATGGCAGCGAGCATCTGCGTCACCGTGGTCTTGCCGTTGCTGCCAGTGACGGCGATCAACGGCAGGGTTTGCTGCCGCCGCCAGCCGCGCGCCAGCAACCCTAGCGCCTTGCGGCTGTCGGCCACTTCGATGCCCGGTAGCCCCGCGGCCTCGATGCCGCGTTCGGCCAGCGCTGCCACCGCACCCTGCTGCCGCGCCTGCGGCAAAAAGTCGTGCGCATCGAAGCGTTGGCCGCGCAGCGCGACGAACAGCGCGCCCGGTGTGAGCTGGCGGCTGTCGGTCTGCACCGCGTGCACCGCGGTGTCGGGGTCGCCGATGAGCCGCGCGCCGGGGCCGATCCACTCACGCGCCTCGGCCAAGGTGAACAAGCCGGCGCCGCGTGCGGCCAGCGCCATGCGGGCGTAGAACGCATCGCTGAAGGCGAACTTGCGTCCGGCGACCTCCTGCGTGGTTTCGTGCCCCTTGCCGGCAAGCAGCACGACGTCGGCGGCGGCGGCGTGCGCCACGGTGTGGGCGATGGCCTGCGCGCGGTCTTCGATCAGCATGGCTTGCGCCGGCTGCTCCAAGCCGGCGAGCAAGTCCTGCAAAATCGCCCCCGGTGCTTCGCTGCGCGGGTTGTCGCTGGTGAGCACGACCCGATCGGCGTGGCGCTCTGCAGCCCGCGCCATCAGCGGGCGCTTGCCGCGGTCGCGGTCGCCGCCGGCGCCGAACACGCCCCATAGCTTGCCGCCGCGCGCCTGTGCCACCGGCCGCAGCGCGCGCAACGCCTTGTCCAGCGCATCCGGAGTATGGGCATAGTCGATCACGGCCAGCGGCGCGCCATGGCCGCCGAGCAGCTGCATCCGCCCCGGCACCGGGCGCAAGTTGCGCAATGCGGCGACGATGGCCATGTCGTCCAGCCCGGTGGTGTGCAGCAGCGCGGCGACGAGCAGCAGATTGCTCAGGTTGAACGCGCCGAGCACCGGCAGTTCCAACGATTGCGCCGTGCCACGATGCACCAGCAGAAAGCGCTGCCCGGCAGCGGTGACCGCGGGGTCGCGCGCCTGCCAATCGGCGGCGGCGTGCAGCGAGGTGGTCTGCACCGCCAGCCCGCCAGCCTGACACGTGGGCAGCAGCGTCTGTGTGGCGTAGGCATCGTCGATGTCGAGCACGGCGTGACGCAGGCCGGGCCAGAGAAAGAGCCGATGTTTGGCCTGGGCGTAGGCGGCCATGTCGCCATGGAAGTCCAAATGGTCTTGCGTCAGGTTGGTGAACGCCGCGGCGTGGATGGCGCAGCCGTCCAGCCGATGTTCGACCAGACCGATGCTCGACGCCTCGATCGCACACCAGCGCGCGCCTTGCGCCCGCAGCGCGGCGAGCACGGTTTGCAGCCGCACCGGGTCGGGGGTGGTGAAGCCGGTGGGCTGCAGCGCGTCGGGCCAGCCGGCGCCGAGCGTGCCGATGACGCCGCAGGGCTGGCCGGCAGCCTGCAGCGCCTGCGCCGTCCACAGCGCACACGAAGTTTTGCCGTTGGTGCCGGTGACCGCCAGCAGCCGCACGCCGTGCGACGGGTGGTCGTACCACTGCGCCGCCAGCGGCCCGGCCAGCGCCTTGAGCCCGTCGACATACACGACGCGGGCATCGGTGAAGCCGAAATGCTGCGCCCCGGCAGCCTCGATCAGCACGGCGCCCGCGCCCGCGGCCAGCGCCTGCGGCACGAACTGCCGCGGATCGCGCGCCGCGCCGGGCCAGGCGACGAACACGCTGCCGGGCTGCACCTGGCGGCTGTCGCTGCTCCACGGCGCCTGCGCGGCCACGCCCAGTTGGCGCAGCGCGTGCAGCACGGCAGGCACGGTATGGTGCGCCGCGGTCATGCTCCCCCCTTGGCCTGCCGGCCTGCTGGCAGTTGCAGCGTCTGCGCCGTCTGCGTCGGCACCAGGTCGGGTTTGACCGGCAGATCCGGCCGCACGCCCAGGATGCGCAGCGCCTGTGGCACCACGGCGCCGAACACCGGCGCGGCCACCTGCCCGCCGAAATGTTTGCCCGCGCTGGGCTGGTCGATCGACACCGCCATCACCAGCACCGGATGGTCGATCGGCGCCAGGCCGACGAACTGCGCGCGGAACAGTTTTTTGTCGTAACGCCCGTCTTTGGCGATCCACGCCGTGCCGGTCTTGCCGCCGGTGGAATAACCGGGCACGGCCGCAGCCGGCGCCGTGCCGCCGGGCTGGGTGACCAGCGCGAGCATGCTGCGCATTTCGCGCGCCACGGCGGGCGAAATCACCTGCACGCCTTCGGCCGCCTGGTCGTGCTTGAACAGCGTCAGCGGCAGGATGCGGCCGCGGTCGGCAAAAATCAGGTAGGCATGCGCCAGTTGCAGCGTGGAGATGCCCAGGCCGTAGCCGAAGCCCATGGTGATGCGGTCGATCGGCCGCCAGCGCTTGATCGGTCGCATCAGCCCGCTGGTGGCGCCCGGAAATTCGATTTGCGGCTTCTGCCCGAAACCCACCGCGGTGTACATGTCCCACTGCACCTGCGCCGGCATTTTGCTCACCACCTGCGAGGTGGCGACGTTGCTCGAATACTGGATGACCTGCGGCAGCTCGATGTCGCCGTTGTTGCTGTCGTCGCAAATGGTGGCGCCGAAAAACTGCTGGCAACCGGGCGCGGTATGGAACACCGTCGTCGGCGTGATGATGCCCGCCTGCAGCGCCGCGCTCAGGGTGATCGGCTTGAGCACCGAGCCGGGTTCGAAGGCGTCGGTGACGGCGTAGTTGCGGATGTCCGACTCGGTCATGCGCTTGCGGCTGTTGGGGTCGAAGCTGGGGTAATTGGCCATCGCCAAAATCTCGCCGGTTTTGGCATCGACCACCACGGCGCTGCCGTTTTTCGCCTTGTTGTCTTCGACCGATTGTTTCAGCGCCTGATAGGTGAGGTACTGGATCTTGCTGTCGATCGACAAGCGCACGTCCTGGCCGTCGACCGGCGGCACGCCGCCGGAGACGTCTTCGATGACGTTGCCCAGGCGGTCCTTGACCACTTTGCGCACCCCCGGGTGCCCGGCCAGCCGCGACTGCAACGCCAGTTCCAGCCCATCCTGCCCTTGGCCTTCGATGTTGATGAAGCCGATGAGTTGCGCCGCCGCCGAACCCTCGGGGTAATACCGCTTGTAACTCGGCGATTCGTAAATGCCCTTGATGCCCAGCGCCTTGACCTGCCGCGCCACATCGACGTCGACTTGCCGCTTGAGGTAGACGAACTGGCGGTTGGAGTCGAGACGGCGCTGCAGATCGGCGGCGTCCAGACCGAGCAAGGCGGCCAGACGGCGCACTTTGTCGTCGTCGGGTTCGACCTGCGTCGGGTCGGCCCAGATGGTCTTGGCCGGAATGCTCGACGCCAGAATATTGCCATTGCGGTCCAGGATGCGCCCGCGCATCGCCGGCAGCTCGATGGTGCGCACGAACCGCAGCTCGCCCTGGTTTTGGTAGAACTGCGTCGTCCACACCTGCACCCAGAACGCGCGCAGCGCCAGCGCGGCGAACACGGCGTACAGCAGCCACTTGACCAACCAGGCACGGCCCGGCGGCAGTTTGACGTTGAGCAGCGGGCTTTTTTTGCCCTGAGTGGCCGCCACGACCGGAATGCGCCACGCCGGGTTTTTCATCGCCGCCCTCCTTTTTTCGCGGGGGCGGTTTGCGCCGCGGGCGGCAGCGGCGGCAGCGTGGACTGCCCTTCCGGCACGAAAACGGTGCGCGCGGCGGTGATCGGGCGCATGTCGAGCTCGGTACGGGCGAGTTTTTCGATGCGGCCGGGCGCGCTCATCGCACGGTATTCGACTTGCAAGCGATCTTTGTCCAACTGCAACTGCTCGCCGCGCTGCTGCGCCACGTCGAGCGCGGCGAACACCCGCCGCGCCTGGTACTGCGCGCGCACCACCGACATGGCGCACAGCACCACGACGAACAGCAAAGCGAGGTTGATGCGGGTCATCATCGCGTCACACCCGCTGCGCCACGCGCAGAATCGCCGAGCGCGCGCGCGGATTGGCGCCGACTTCGGCCGAGCCGGGGCGCAGCCGCGCGACGTCGCGCAGTTGCGGCGTGAACGGCACCGACAGCCCCGGCACGAAGGGCTGACGCCGGTCGGTGGCCGGAGCACGCGAATGCGCCTGGATGAAGCGCTTGACCCGCGCGTCCTCCAACGAATGAAAGCTGATGACCACCAGCCGCCCGCCGGGTTTCAACACCTGCAGCACCTGGTTCAGCGCCGCCTCGATCTGCTCGAGTTCGGAATTGACGTGAATCCGAAGAGCTTGAAACGTGCGGGTCGCCGGGTCTTGCCCCGGTTCGCGGCTCCTGACCGCGCTGGCAGCCACAGCGGCGAGCTCACCGCTGCGGGTAATGGGCGCTCCGGCATCGCGGCGAGCCACAATCTTCTTTGCAATCTGGACAGCCGCCCGTTCATTTCCATACTCCTTCAACACGGTGGCGATCTCCTGAACCGTCGCCGTGGCCAGAAATTCAGCCGCGGTTTGCCCGCGGCTGGTATCCATGCGCATGTCCAACGGGCCGTCGGCGCGAAAACTCATGCCGCGCTCGGGCTGGTCCAGTTGCGGCGACGACACGCCCAAATCGAACAGCAGGCCGTCGACCGCGCTCACCCCCTGCGCCTGCAACACCGCGGGAAAGTCGGCAAACGCCGTGTGCGCGATGACGAACCGCGAATCGGCAATCTGCTGCGCCGCCTGCACCGCTTGCGGGTCGCGGTCGATGGCGATCAGCCGCCCATGCGGCCCGAGGCGACGCAGGATTTCGCGGCTGTGTCCGCCACGGCCGAAGGTGGCATCGAGGTAGATGCCGTTCGGGTCGGTGAGTAGCTGATCGACCGCTTCGTGCAACAACACGGTGCGGTGCGCCGCCGGGGCGCCGGTAACGGGAGCGGTTGCGCGCATACACGGTCACAGCACGATGTCGCGCACGGCGTCGGGCATACCGGCCTCGATCACCGCGGCTTCCTGCGCCTGATGCTTGGCGCGATCCCAGATCTCGAAATGCCGCCCCATGCCGATGAGGTCGACATCGCGCTCCAGCCCGGCGGCCAGCCGCAGTTCGGGGGAAATCAACACCCGGCCGGTGGCGTCCATTTCGGTTTCGGTGGCGTGACCGAGGTAGATGCGCTTCCAGCCCTGCGCCGACATCGGCAACTGCAACACCTTGTCGCGGAAGGTCGTCCACTCGTCGTCGGCGAACATCAACAGGCAGCCGTCCGGGCTTTTGGTCAGCGTCAGCTTGCCCTGCGAGCGCGCCAGCAGCAGGTCACGATGGCGGGCAGGCACGGTCATCCGGCCTTTGCCGTCCAGAGTGAGTGCCGAAATGCCAATGAACATGAGTTCGCCCGCGGTTGCCGTGCCGGAGTGGGAACGGTCATACTGCGCACGGCGCTGCACAATTTCCCACTTTTTTGCACTAAACGCCACTTTAGGGGAAGGCAGCGGCCGCGGTCAAGCGGACAACCCTGAAAATTCTTTTACAAAACAAGGACTTAGATACTGTGTATAAATTCAGCTCGAAGCACTGTTTTCCTTGAAAATGAAAGAGTTAGGCGCAGTAATCAAAGCTGTTTCGAGGAAAACGCGCTCTGCGCTCGCGCGCAGGCCGTGGCCGCAGCCTATGCGCCGCGTTGCTGCCACGGGTGATGATGGAACGGAGGGATGCGAAGTCGGGCTGTAAGCCGGATTCTGTGCAGCCGGGGCGAGAACCCCGGCCGTGGCAGCCATTCCTCTGCGCCGCGCATTGCTGCGCGGCTGGTGCCACCTACCCGCAGACTCGCGCGGGCCGCGCTGTGCCGGCGTCGCCGCCGGCGCGTCTGCCTATTTGGTGTTGCTCCGGATGGAGGTTGCCGCGTTTCACGTCCACGCCGGTCACCTGGCGTTTACTCGTCTCTGTGGCCCTGTTCGTCACGTCACCGTGCACGGCCGTTAACCGTCATCCTGCCCTGTGGAGTCCGGACTTTCCTCGATGCGCGCACCGCGCACCGCGGCTGCCCGCCCGGCTTCGCAGGTTGCGATTATGCGCGCAACCCGGGCGCGCCGCGCAGCCGCCAAGGCAGCACCTCGCCGGCCCGCAGCGGCACGATGTCGGTCTCGGCGTAAGGCAAGGTGGCGGGCACCTGCCAGTCGGCGCGTTCCAGGGTGATGCTGCCGGTGTTGCGCGGCAGGCCGTAGAACGCTGCGCCGAATTTGCTGGCGAAGTCGTCGAGGCGGTGCAGCGCGTCGCGCTGCTCGAACGCGGTGGCGTAGAGCTCCAGTGCGTTGGCCGCGGTGAAGCAGCCGGCGCAGCCACAGGCGCTTTCCTTCGCGCCGCGGGGGTGCGGCGCGGAATCGGTGCCGAGAAAAAACCGGTCGTCGCCGCTGGTGGCCGCGTCGAGCAGCGCCTGACGGTGCGGCTCGCGCTTGAGCACCGGCAGGCAGTAGTAGTGCGGGCGCAGGCCGCCGCTGAACAGGGCGTTGCGGTTGTGCAGCAGGTGGTGCGCGGTGAGGGTCGCGGCCTGTAGCGGCGCACCGCGGGCGTCGCGTTCGCTGCAGGCGCGCACGAAGTCGGCGGCGTGCGCGGTGGTGATGTGTTCGAGCACGATTTTCAGCGCCGGAAAGGCGCGACGCAGGGCGACGAGGTGGCGGTCGATGAACACGGCCTCGCGGTCGAACACATCGACCTCGGGGTCGGTGACTTCGCCGTGGATGAGCAGCGGCATGCCCAGGCGCTGCATGGCGTCGAGCGCGGGGTAGATCCGCTTGAGCTCGGTCACGCCGCTGTCGGAGTTGGTCGTCGCCCCGGCCGGGTAGAGTTTGAAGGCGTGGATGAGGCCGCTGTCGCACGCCTGCTGCACCAGCTGCGGCGAAGTCGCATCGGTGAGGTAGAGCGTCATCAGCGGGGTGAAGTCGGCGCCGGCGGGCAGCGCGGCAAGGATGCGGTTGCGATAGTCGATCGCCTGCTGCACCTGCACCACCGGCGGTTTGAGGTTGGGCATGACGATGGCGCGGGCAAACTGCCGCACGGTCCACGGCAGTGCGTCGCGCAGCGCGGCACCGTCGCGCACATGTAGGTGCAGATCGTCGGGCCGGGTGAGGGTGAGGAGTTGTGCGGTCATGACAGCGTCTGGCGGGTCGACACCGACATGCTAGCCTGAGGCTCAGTGGTGCAGGATTTTGGCGAGGAACTGCGCGGCGCGTTCGCTGCGCTGTCCGCCTTCGGCGAAGAATTCGGCAGTGGAGCAGTCTTCGACGATCGCCCCGGCGTCCATGAACACCACGCGGTGCGACACGCGGCGGGCAAAGCCCATTTCGTGGGTGACGACCATCATGGTCATGCCCTCCTCGGCGAGCTTGACCATGACGTCGAGCACCTCGCCAACCATCTCCGGGTCGAGCGCCGAGGTCGGCTCGTCGAACAGCATCGCAATCGGGTCCATCGCCAGCGCGCGGGCGATCGCCACCCGCTGCTGCTGCCCGCCCGAGAGCTGCCCCGGATACTTGTCGCGCTGCTTGGACAGGCCGACGCGGTCGAGGTAGAGCAGCCCCTTGTCGCGCGCCTCGGCCTTGCTGCGGCCGAGTACCTTGACCTGCGCCAGCGTCAGGTTGTCGGTGACGGTCAGGTGCGGGAACAATTCGAAGTGCTGGAACACCATGCCGACGCGAGCGCGCAGCTTGGGCAGATTGGTCTTGGGATCGGCCAGGGAAATGCCATCGACGACGATGTCGCCCTGCTGGAACGGCTCGAGCGCGTTGACGCATTTGATCAGCGTCGATTTGCCCGAGCCCGACGGCCCGCACACGACGACGACTTCGCCACGCCGCACCTGGGTGGTGCAGTCGGTGAGCACGCGAAAGTCGCCGTACCACTTGCTGACGTTGCGGATGTCGATCATCGGCGCTGCCGCGCCTGCGGAGGTGGGTTGAGTCATGGAACGGTTCGTCGAAAACGCCTTCAGCGCACGATGGCGATGCGCCGGTGCAGCCGCTTGACCCCTTGCGACAGGGCAAAGCTCAGCACGAAGTACACCACCGCGACCAAGGTATACATTTCCACCACCCGGCTGTCGCGCTGGGCGATTTTCATCGCCGCGCCGACGAAGTCGGTGACGTTGAGCAGCGCCACCAGCGACACGTCCTGGAACAGCACGATGGTCTGGGTCAACAGCACCGGCAGCATATTGCGCAGCGCTTGCGGCAGGATCACCAGCCGCATCGCCTGCGGGTAGGTCAGCCCCAGCGCGTAGGCGGCACCGAGCTGGCCCTTGGGAATGCTCTGGATGCCTGCGCGGACGATTTCGGCAAAGTACGCGGCTTCGAACAGGATGAAGGTGAAGTATGCCGAGCGCTCGGCACCGATCTTGGGCGGGTACTCCGCGCCGCTGAGCCATTGCAGCATCACCGGGGCGAGGAAGTAGAACCAGAAAATCACCAGCAGCAGCGGAATCGAGCGCATCGAGTTGATATAGCCCGCGGCGAGCAGCGACAGCGGCTTGATCGACGACAACCGTGCCAACGCCAGCAAAATACCAAGCAGCGTGCCGCCGATGGCCGCGACGAGGGTGAGCTGCACGGTATACGCCAGCCCCTTGAGCAAAAACGGCAGGACGGCGACGATGGCGCCGAGATCGAACCCACCCATCACTTGGCTCCGCCGAGATAACCCGGCACCGCCGTGGCCCGCTCGACCCAGGCCATGATGCGGTTGATGGAAAACGCCACGGCGACGTATAGCACCGTGGCCGCGCCGAACGCGGCGAAGTAGCGGAAGGTCATCTCACCCATTTCGCGGGTGCGGAAAAACAGCTCGGTCAGGCCGATGGAGTAGGCCACCGCCGAGTTTTTCACCAGATTCATCGACTCGGAGGTCAGCGGCGGGATGATGATGCGGTAGGCCATCGGCAGCAACACGTAGCGGTAGGTCTGCGCCGGCGTCAGCCCCAGCGCAAGACCAGCCATCATCTGCCCGCGCGGCAACGATAGGATGCCCGACTTGACCTGCTCGGCAATTCGCGCGGCGGTGAACAGCCCGAGACACACCACCGCGGTGAGCAACTGGAACGTCGCCGGATCGACGGCGTTGGCGAAGCGTTTGACCGGCGGCACCACGCTGGGCAGAACGAAATACCAGAGAAAAAACTGCACCAGCAGCGGGATGTTGCGGAACAGTTCGACATAGCCGTTGCCCAGCGTCACCCATAGCCGGCTGCGCGTGGTGCGCACCACGCCGAGCACCGAGCCCAGCGCCACGGCGATCAGCCAGGCGCCCAACACCAGCACCAGCGTGATCTCCAGCCCGGACAGCAGCGACTGGCCCCAGGTGGTGTCGCCGTCTGGCGTGTCTTCAAAAAAAATGCCCAGACCCAGCATCGCCCCGCCTCGTCAGATTGGCCGCATGGAAAAAAGCCGACAACGCTGTCGGCTCTTTGCGCGTCGCGCCTTGCGCGCTGTCGAACACACGGATGACGCTTATTCCACGCCCTTGTCGTTGGGGTGGGCGAACGCTTGCCTGGTTGCAGCGTTTTCCGGGAAGTTCAGGTTGATGCCTTTGGGCGGAATCGGGCTCATGAACCACTTGTTGTAGATGGCGTTGATCTCGCCGGACTTCATCACGCCGTCGATGGTCTTGTCCACCAGCGCCTTGAACTGCGGGTCGTCCTTGCGCAGCATCATGCTGTAGGGCTCGCTGCGCAGCGAACCGGGCAGGATTTTGTACGCGCCCGGATCTTTGGAATTGGCGATCTGCCCGGCCAGCAGGATGTCGTCCATCACGAACGCCGCGGCGCGGCCGTCGGCCATCAACAGGAAGCTCTCGGCGTGATCCTTGCCGTAGATTTCCTTGAACTCCATGTCCTTGGTCTTTTCATACTTCTTGAGCAGCGGCACCGAGGTCGTGCCCGAAGTGGTGACGATGGTCTTGCCGTTGAGCTGCTCGAAGCTGTTGATGCCCGAATCCTTTTTCACCGCGGCGGTGACGTTGATGACGAAGTAGGTCGGGCCGAACGCCACCTGTTTTTGCCGCGCCACCGAATTGGTGGTCGAGCCGCATTCCAGGTCGATGGTGCCGTTTTCCAGCAGCGGGATGCGGTTGCTCGACGTCACCGGGGTGTAATTCACCTTCAGGTTGGGCATGTTCAAGTCGGCCTTGACGGCATCGACCACCTTGCCGCACAGCTCCATCGCGTAGCCGATGGGCTTGCCGTTGTTGTCGAGGTAGGAAAACGGAATCGACGATTCGCGGTAGCCGATGGTGATGCTGCCGGTGTCTTTGACTTTTTTCAGCGTGCCGGTGAGCTCGGCGGCGTGCGCGGCAGACAGCACGGCAGCGGCAAGCACGGTCAAGCCAAACAGTTTTTTCAGCATGGAAATCTCCGAGGACAAAGCCCGTTGTGAACGCAACTCGGCAAGTGTAACCGTCTGTCACCTTTTGGCAATAGGTGGTGACAAACTGCGCGTGGCATCAGGCCAGCGCCGCGTGCTGCTGCACCACCGCGGCCTCTTGCTGCAGCGCCCACATCTGCGCGTACAGCCCGCCGGCCTGCAACAGCTCGGCGTGCGTGCCGCGCTCGACGATGCGGCCGTGTTGCAGCACCAGGATCTGGTGTGCATCGACCACGGTGGACAGGCGGTGCGCGATCACCAGCGCGGTGCGGTTGCGCGCGGCTGCGCGGATTTCCGCCTGGATGGCTTTTTCGTTGGCCGAATCCAGCTGTGAGGTCGCCTCGTCGAACAGCAGGATCGGCGGGTTTTTCAGCAGCGCGCGGGCGATGGCCACGCGCTGCTTTTCACCGCCGGAGAGCTTGAGCCCGCGTTCGCCGACCTCGGTGGCGTAGCCTTGCGGCGTGGAGGCGATGAAGTCGTGGATGTGCGCGGCGCGCGCGGCATCCTCCACCTGCTGCGGCGTTGCCCCCGGACGGCCGTAGGCAATGTTGTAGCCGATGGTATCGTTGAACAGCACCGTGTCCTGCGGCACGATGCCGATGGCCGCGCGCACGCTGTGCTGCGTCACCTGCGCGATGTCCTGACCGTCGATCCAGATGCGGCCGGATTGCGGCGCGTAAAACCGCAACAACAGCCGCGCCAGCGTCGATTTGCCCGCACCCGACGGGCCGACGATGGCCACCGTCTGCCCGGCAGGCACGATGAAGTCCAGCCCGTCGAGGATCAGCCGGTCGGCGGTATAGCCGAAGCGCACGTGGTCGAAGCGCACCTCGCCACGTGTGACGTGCAGCGCCGGCGCCGCGGGCACGTCGTCGATGTCGGGGTGCTCGTGCAGGATGTGGAACATGCGCTCCAGATCGGTCGCCGCCTGGCGGATTTCGCGGTAGATCACGCCGAGAAAGTTCAGCGGCGCGTAGAGCTGCAGCATGAAGGCGTTGACCAGCACCAGATCGCCCAGGTTCATGCTGCCGTCGACCACGCCGACGGTGGCGCGCCACACCAGCAGCGTCACCGCCGCGGAAATGATCAGGCTCTGCCCGAGATTGAGCAGCGACAGCGAGTTTTGCGACTTGATCGCCGCGGTCATCCAGCGCTGCAGGCTGTCGTCGTAGCGCTGGGATTCCAGCGCCTCGTTGCCAAACATCTTGACCGTCTCGTAGTTCAGCAGCGCGTCGATCGCGCGCTGATTGGCGCGCGAATCCTGCGTGTTCATTTCGCGGCGCAACTGCGTGCGCCACTCGGTCACGGTGACGGTGAACACGACGTAAAGCAACAGCGCGACCAGCGCGATGCCGGCAAACCAGATGTCGTACTTCACCAGCAGGATGCCGATGACCAGCGCCATTTCCACCAGCGTGGGCAAAATGCTGTAGAGCGTGAACGACACCAGGCTGGAAATCGCCCGCGTGCCGCGCTCCATGTCGCGCGACATGCCCCCTGTCTGCCGCGCCAGGTGGTAGCGCAGGCTCAGGCCGAGCAGGTGGTCGAACACCTGCCGGGCGATTTTGCGCACCGCGCCCTGCGTCACGCGCGAAAACACGATTTCGCGCAACTCGGTGAACAGCGACACGCTCAGTCGCAGCGCACCATACGCCAGCAGCAGCGCCACCGGCACCACCAGCACGGCGCGCGGATCGCCCGGCTCGAGGGCCAGCGCGTCGACGATGTCCTTGAGCACGATGGGCACGCCGACGTTGGCCACCTTGGCGGCGACCATCATCGCCAGCGCCAGCAGCACCCGGGCGCGGTACTCCCACAGATACGGCCAGAGCGCCGACACCACGGCCCAGCGCGAGCGCGGCGCAGCAGAGGGTGAACCGGTGGCTGGCGGTTCGGGCAAGGAGGAGGAGGTTCTGGCGTGCATGGGTGGGAGCAGGCTGGGGCAGGCCGGCGTTGTGCGACGGCGGCAACGGCCCCTGACTACACTATGCAAATCGATCGATTATCCGCGTCCGCCCAGCGTTTTGCTCGTGCCTGCCATGTCCAGTCTGCCCGCCCTGCCCGACCGCATCCCGACCCTGCGCACACAGGCGCGCCCAGCCGATGTCAATATGCACGGCGATATTTTCGGCGGCTGGATCATGGCGCAGGTGGACATCGCCGGCGGCATCACCGCCGCCTGGCGCGCCAAGGGCCGGGTGGCAACCGTCGCGGTGAAGGAGTTCGTCTTCAAGCAGCCGGTGCTGGTGGGCGACGTGCTGTCGTTTTTCACCGAAATCGACCACGTCGGGCATACCTCGATCACGGTGCGCGTCGAGGTGTACGCGCAGCGCACGCCGTCGAACGTCGAGGTCATCAAGGTGACCGAAGCGCTGTTGACCTACGTCGCCGTCGGCGACGACCGCCGCCCGCGCCCGGTCGATCGGCGCTGAAACGGCTGCCAGCCAAAAAATCGAGGCCGCCCGCAGGCGGCCTCGGCTGCGAACACGGACCGTTTACTTGCTCTGGCCTTCAGCGGCCTCGCCTTCGCCTTCCTCACCCACCCCGCCGGCAGGCGGGCTGACGGTGACCACCGCGGGGTTGTCCACGCCGTGGGTGATCACGCTCACCCCCTTGGGCAGCTTGAGGTCGTTGACGTGCACGCTGCTGTGCAGCGTCAGGCCGCTCAGATCGACCGCGATGAACTCGGGCAGGTCGGACGGCAGGCACGACACTTCGACTTCGTTCATCACATGGTTGACGATGCCGTGGCTCAGCTTGACCGCGGGCGATTCCTCCGCACCGGTGAAGTGCAGCGGCACCTTCATGGTGATTTTGTGCGTGGCATCGACGCGCTGGAAGTCCACGTGCAGCACCAGCGGTTTGTACGGGTGCATCTGGTAATCGCGCAGCAGCACCTGACTGGTCTTGCCGGCCACTTCCAGTTCGAGCACCGAAGAGTGGAACTGCTCTTTTTTCAAGGCGTGGAACAGCGCGTTGTGATCGAGTTCGATCATTTGCGGCGCTTGTTCGCCACCATAGACGATGCCGGGGGTTTTGCCGGCGCGGCGCAGGCGGCGGCTCGCACCGGTTCCCTGCAATTGACGTTCGAATGCGACGACTTTCATGTCGACTCCTGAAAACGGGGACGGGCCCCTGGGTTGGCGGCACCTGCGACCAGTGCCACGACAAACCACCGCACGCGGCGGCGGACGAAACTTTGATTCAGCACACCACCTGGATCAGAACAGCGTTTCCTGCTCGTTGAACAACTGCAGCACCGAGCCGCCGTAAGCGATGCGCTGGATGGTCTGCGCGATCAGCGACGCCGCCGAGAGCTGGCGGATTTTGCCGCAGTCGCGCGCTTGCGGGCGCAGCGGAATGGTGTTGGTGACCACCAGCTCGTCGATCGCGCTGGCTTGCAGCCGCTGGATCGCCGGGCCGGAGAGCACCGGGTGGGTGCAGTACGCCATGACCCGCTTGGCACCGCGGGTCTTGAGCACCTCGGCGGCCTTGGTCAGCGTGCCTGCGGTATCGACCATGTCGTCCATGATGATGCAGTTGCGGCCGTCGATGTCGCCGATGACGTTCATCACTTCGGACACATTCGGCTTGGGACGGCGCTTGTCGATGATGGCCAGATCGCAGTCCATCAACTTGGCCAGCGCCCGCGCGCGCACCACCCCGCCGATGTCGGGAGAGACGACGATCAGGTCGCTGTAGTTCTTTTCGCGCAGATCGCTCAGCAGGATCGGCGAGGCGTAGATGTTGTCCACCGGGATGTCGAAAAACCCCTGCACCTGGTCGGCGTGCAAGTCCATGGTCACCACCCGCGCCACGCCGGCGGTCTGCAACATGTTGGCGACGACCTTGGCGGTGATGGGCACGCGCGCCGACCGCGGCCGGCGATCCTGCCGCGCGTAGCCGAAGTACGGGATGACCGCGGTGATGCGCTCGGCCGACGCGCGCTTGAGCGCATCGACCATGATGAGCAGTTCCATCAGATTGTCGTTGGTCGGCGCGCAAGTGGACTGGATGACGAACACCTCGCGCGCGCGGACGTTCTGCTGGATTTCGACCGTCACTTCGCCGTCGGAAAAGCGACCGATGTACGCCTGGCCGAGGCCGATGCCGAGTTGTTCCGCTACTTCCTGGGCAAGCGCCGGATTGGCATTGCCGGTGAACAAAATGAAGTCCGCCGGGTTCGGTGTCATGATGGGGTGCGGGGTGGAAGTTGCGCGAGTGCAGCGCCCGAAACGCCGGGGCTTTCACCCTGGCGGCCCGCGGTGCGCGACGCCGCGGGCTAAACGCCGATCAAAACGGCGATCAAAACGCCGGTCAAAATTCGTGGCTGGGGAGGAAGGATTCGAACCCTCGAATGCCGGAATCAAAATCCGGTGCCTTAACCAACTTGGCGACTCCCCAACTCCATTCGCTTGCAGCGAATGCAAACTCAATCAACCCGCGTGTCGACCCTGCGCGGCGGCTGCGCCGTCAAGGTCGGATGATCCATCGACCCAACCGTGCAAAGGATGCACGGCCAAGCCTTTGCAGAGCCGGCTTTGCCACTGCGCAGGCGTGTCTTGCAGCGCAGCAGCGTGCAGTGTACGCTGCGACGCCTCGTCCAGCCAAGCAAACACTGCGCTGCCCGACCCGGTCATGCGCACGTCAAACCGCGGTCGCAGCCCTTGGCGGAGCAGGACTTCACGCAGCGTTCGCGCCGCCAGCGCCACATCCGGCGCAAGCCGCTGTGCCGCCTGCTGTAAGTCGTTTCTGCCCCACATGGGCTGCGCGGCGCTGTTTTGCGCCCCGCCGCCTGTGTGCGCTGCAGCAGCCGTGCTTTTCAGCCACTCAGCAAAGTCGGTAATTTTCAACGGCCCCGGCAGATTTGTCAAGGCAAGGGCGGCAAACACCTCGCGCGTAGACAGGCCGTGTTCCGGATGCACCACAGCAAACCACGGCGTGGGCAGATCGACGGCTTGCAACGCGTCGCCCACCCCCTGCGCCCAGGCGTTGCGGCCGTAGACGAACACCGGCACGTCGGCGCCCAAGCGGGCGCCCAGACGCATCAACTCCGCTCGCGGCAAGCCCAGCCGCCACAGCCGGTTCAAGCCGATGAGGACGGTGGCGGCGTCGGAGCTGCCCCCGCCCAGCCCGGCCTGCTGCGGAATCGATTTGCGCAAATGGATGTCCACCCCCTGCCGACAGCCGGTAGCGGTTTGCAGCAGCCGCGCGGCGCGCACGCACAAATCGTCTTCGGGCAGGCCGTCGCCGCCGACACGGCGGATCACGCCGTCGTCGCGCCGGATGAGGTCGAGGCTGTCGCTCCAGTCGATGAACTGGAACACCGTCTGCAGGGTGTGGTAGCCGTCGGCACGCCTGCCGGTGACGTGCAAAAACCAGTTGAGCTTCGCCGGCGCGGGCAGGCCGTACAGCGCGCGCATCGCACCCCCTTTTCAGCGTGCGGCCGCGCCGCTGGCGGCGTCGATCACCATGCGCAATTGCGCCGGGTCGGCGCCGTCGCGCTGCGCCTGCAGCAGCGCCAGCCGGCCGTCGCGCCACACCGGGCGCACCGTCCAGCCGAGTTGGACGAAGGCGCCACCGGGCAAATCCTGCGCCGGCAGGTCGGCCGCGGGTTTGCCGCGCACCCAATCCTGCAGCGCCGCCTGCGGCAGCGCCACGCCCAGCGCGGCGCGGGTCATGGCATCGAACGAGGCATAGTGCTGCGTCTGTCTGCCGTCGTCCAGGCTGGCCTGTCCTGGGCTCCATTGCGCCCGGGCGAGCATCTGCCCCAGCGGCGAAAACACCTCGAATTCCCCCGCATCCTGCCCCTGCAGCACCAGGCGGAAACCGCCGTACAGCGCCTTTTGCGCCTCGGCCACGCCGCTGACCAGCGACAGCCGTCCGGCCAGTTCGACGCTGGCGGGCTGCGGCGTTGGCGCCAGCCGCGGCGCAGCGCAGCCGCCCAGCGCGGCGAGCGCGCCGGCGCCGAGCACGAGCAGCGCGCGCCGCCGCATCAGAAGGTCACACCGTATTTGCGCAGCACCGCCTGCACCATGGCGTCGTGCGGTGCGCGCTCGATCGCCTGGCGCCAAATGGCGCGGGCGCGGTCTTTCTGCCCGAGCTGCCACAGCACTTCGCCCAGGTGCGCGCCGACTTCCGGGTCGGGGCGGGCGTCGTATGCTTGCTGCAGCAGGTCCAACGCCTGGTCGAGGTGGCCCATGCGGTATTCCACCCAACCCATGCTGTCGAGCACGAAGGGGTTGCCGGGTGACAGTTCGAGCGCGCGGGCGATGAGTTTGCGCGCCTCGGGCAGATGTTCGCCGCGATCGGCCAGGGTGTAGCCCAGCGCGTTGTACGCCGGCTGCGACTGCGGGTCGACGGCAATGGCCTTGCGCAGCAACTGCAGCATGTCTTTGATGTGTCCGCTTTTGTCGGCCATCATCGCCGCCTCGTAGAGCACGTCGACGTCGTCGGGCATTTGCTTGGCACCGTCCTGCAGCAGCTTGAACGCGGCGTCGTAGCGCCCGGCGTCGCGCAGAATCTGCGCCTGCGTCAGCAGTTTGTCCTTGCGCTGCGCCGCCGTGGCCTCGGGCAGGGTGGCGACCAGCTTGAGCGCGTCGGCCACTTTGCCTTGCGCCACCAGGATGAGCGCGCGGTTGGTCAGCACCGCCAGGCGGTTGCTGGCGTCTGGGGTGATCTGGTCGAGCCAGCGGCTGGCCTGGGTGTCATCGCCGAGCTTGCGCGCGGCCTCCGACAAGGCGAGGTAGGCCGGGGTGAGCACCGGCGGCTCGGCCTGCGCGCGCGCCAGACGCAAATAGGTCTGCAGCGACACCACCGCCTTGGCCGGTTCGCCAAACTCGGTCTGCAGGCTGCCCAGCAGCAGCCAGGCCGGCGCCAGCTCGGGAGCGTCGGCCACGAGCTGGCGCAGCACGCCGTAGGCGATGCCGTCGCGCTGCTGCGCCAGCGCCGCCTGCGCCCAGGCCAGGCGCATCCCGCTGTCCTGCGGCTGCGCTGCGGCAAACTTTTGCATCGCTGCGTCGGCCGCCTGCGGGTTGACGGTGTAGAGCTGCAACAGCAAAGCCGCGGCAGGCGCCAGCCCGGGGTCGGCGCTGAGCGCATGCAGCGCGTCGGCAAACCCCGCCTTGCGCTCGCCAAGCCGGGCGCGCAGCACGCCCAGCACCACGTCGGTCTGCGGGAACTGCTGCTGCGCGGCCAGCGCGGTGCGCATCATGGTCAGCGTCGCCGCCGGGTCTTCGGCCTGCGCGGCCAGCGGCAGCAGATCGGCGATGGCCTGGCCGCGTTGCGGCTCGGGGGTGTTGGCCAAATCTTGCGCAATGGTCGCGGCGGCGTCGCTGCTGCGGCCCAGCAGCAATTGCAGCTGCACCACCCAGGCGCCGGCCTCGCGCGAACCAGGCTGCGCCTTGCGCCAGGCCTGCGCCGCAGCCAGCGCCTTGTCCGGCACTCCCGAGCGCAGGGCGATTTCCGCTGCGCGGCGGTAGAGCGACTCGGCGTCGAGCTCCTTGGCCGCCTTGAGCAGCTCGGTGTAGGCCACGCCCGGATGGCCGGTGTTGGCGGCGATTTCGCCCACCAGCACGGCAAACACCTGCCGCGCGGTGTCCTGCGCGTTGACGCGGGGTGCAGGCTGCGGCGTCTGCGCCAGCGCGGCAACTGGGCATGTCGCCGCAAACAGCAGGGCCGAGACAAAAACGGCTGCGCGCATGGGACTCCTCATCGACGGGAAAAACAGCGCCAGAACGCCGTCGGCTCTGGGCAGAGCGCCCGATTGTAGAAGTCTGCGACGGCCGCTGCGGCACAATGCGGCAGAACACGGTCTTCACGCCATGGCGGGCCTGCGGCCCAGCCTGACACCCATGCCCGAACTGCCCGAAGTCGAAGTCACCCGCCTGGGTTTGGAAGCCGCGCTGTGCGGCGCGCGCATCACGGCGCTGCAGCTGGGTAAACCGCTGCGCTGGCCGCTGCAGACCGACGCGCAAACGCTGCGCGGGCTGCGCATCGACGCGCTGCAACGCCGCGGCAAATACCTGCTGCTGCGCACTGCGCAGGGCACGCTGATCGTGCATCTGGGCATGTCCGGCTCGCTGCGCTGGACGCCGGCGCAGCAGCCGCTGCAGCCCGCGTCGGCGCACGATCACGTCGAACTGCAAACCGACCGCGGCGTGCTGCGGCTGCGCGACCCGCGGCGATTCGGCGCCGTGGTCTGGCACCCGGGAGCCGAAGTCGACGGCCACCCGCTGCTGCGCGCGCTCGGCCCCGAGCCGCTGTCCCCGCAGTTCGACGGCACCGCGCTGTGCCGGGCGCTGCGCGGACGCAGCGCGGCGATCAAACCGCTGCTGCTGACGCAACACATCGTCGCCGGGGTGGGCAATATCTACGCCTGCGAGGCGCTGTTTCGCGCGCGCATCGATCCGCGTACCCCGGCGTCGCGCTTGCGCCCGGCCGACTGCGAACGCCTGGCCGCGGCGGTACGCGACACCTTGCAGCAAGCCGTGGCGCTGGGCGGCAGCAGTCTGCGCGACTTTGCGCACACCAACGGCGAATCCGGTTACTTTCAATTGCAAACGCAGATGTACGGCCGCGCCGGGCAAGCGTGCCGTGTGTGCGCCACACCGATCCGGCAGATCGTGCAGGCGCAGCGCAGCACGTATTTTTGCCCCAACTGCCAAAAAATTCTCAAATCACGCAGTCAAAGCGGAAAACGCTGATCGAAATCCGGCTGCGGCTGTGTTTTACTTCGGCTCAAACCGCCACCGTCTGACGTCTTGCCGCGATGAACCCGCAAGTGGAAACCCCCATTCTCACCACCGGACTGTTCGATTACGCCGAGTGGCGCGCCGAGCGCGTGCAGCGGCTCAAGGCGCTGCTGGCCTGGCTCGACGACAGCGGCCTGGCGCCCGAGCCGTCGCGCCCGCTGCTGCAGCAGCAAATCGCCCGGCTGGACAACGACCGCATGACGCTGGCGTTCGTCGCCGAGTTTTCGCGCGGCAAGTCCGAGCTGATCAACGCCATCTTTTTTTCCGGGCATGGCCAGCGCATCCTGCCCGCCGGCGCCGGGCGCACCACCATGTGCCCCATGGAGCTGTTTTCCGACCCGTCGCAACCGCGCGGCCTGCGGCTGCTGCCGATCGACACCCGGCTGCAGTCGCAAACGCTGGCGCAGTGGAAAGCCAGCCCGCAGGTGTGGACGCAGTTCGACTTGCCGTCGCAAGACGCGCAAGGGCTGGCGCAGGCGCTCACCCATTTGTCCGACACGCAGCGCGTGCCGCTGCAGCGCGCGCAGGAACTGGGGTTCTTCCACGACGCCGAGGAGCTGGCCGAACTCGGCGCGCAGCCGCAAGACCTGGTGGACATTCCGCTGTGGCGCCACGCGCTGGTCAACTTCGCCCACCCGCTGCTCGACCAGGGCTTGACCATCCTCGACACGCCGGGGCTCAACGCCGTGGGCGCCGAACCCGAGCTGACGCTGTCGCTGATTCCTTCGGCCAACGCCGTGGTGTTCGTCCTCGGCGCCGACACCGGGGTGACGCGCAGCGATCTGGACATCTGGAAGCGCCACATCGCTCCCACCAGCGGTGCGCAAACGCTGGTGGCGCTGAACAAGGTCGATGCGCTGTGGGACCCGCTGCTCAGCGCCGAGCAAATCGCCGCAGCCATCGACCGCCAGGTACGGGCCACGGCGCAGACCCTGCAACTGCCTGCCGAACGGGTGTTTGCGGTGTCGGCACACAAGGCGCTGCTGGCGCGCATCCGCGGCGACGCCGCGCTGCTGGCAAGCTCGGGACTGGGGCAACTGGAAAACGCGCTCAACCGTGCCGCCAACATCGACCGCCGCCGCATCCTGCAGCACAGCCTGCGCGAAACGGTCGAGCAGGTGCAGGCCGATTTGTCGCGGCAGTTGCGCAGCCGGCTCGCCGACGCGCAGGGCCAGCTCGACGAGCTGCTGGCGCTGCGCGGCAAGAACGCGCAGATGGTCGTGCTCATGCTGCAGCGGCTGAGCGCCGAGCGCAGCGAATTCGACGCCGGCATGGCGCAGGTGCTGGCGCTGCGCGCGGTGAACAACCGCATGCTGGAGACGCTGCGCGAGCGTTTTGCCGCCACCGCGGTGCTGCACGACCTGGAGCAGCTGCAGGCGCGCATGGGCCGGGCGTTGCTCAAAGTCGGCGTCAAAGGCGAACTCGCACGCATCGCCGCCGATTTGCGCGCCCGGCTGGTCGATGCCGAAACGCAGATCGAGGAAATCCGCCAGATGCTCGCTGCCGCGTTCCAGCGCGCCAACAGCCAGTTCGGTTTCACCGTGTCGGCGCCGCGGGTGCTGCGGCTGAACGCGCTGATCCAGGAATTCGACCGCATGGCCGCGGCCTACACCGACCATCTCTCCGGGGTGAACTGGCTCAAGCTGCAGAACAACGCCTACGCGCTGCGCACCTTGCGCGCGATGACTGCGCGGGTGCGCGACCTGTTCGAGCGTGCGCTGCGCGACATCGAAAACTGGGACCGCTCGGCCATCGCCCAGCTCGACAGCCAGGTACGCGAGCGCAAAAAGCAGCTCAACCGCCGCCTGTCCACGCTGCAGCGCGTCGAAGACACCAAGGACAGCCTGCACGACCGCATCGAAGACCTGCGCGCGCAAGTCGCGCAGATCAGCGCGCTGCAGCAGGGGCTGGCGGCGCAGACCACGCACGCCCTCGCCGACGCCTGAGCGCCGCGTGCTGGCACAATGCGGCGCGTCGCGCTCGAACGCGCTTCGTGTTCCACCGCCGTGCCGTCCACCTCTGCCGCCATCCAAACCGCAGGCCAACCCGCCGCCAGCGGCCCCGGGCGTTTCGCCGCGCGGCTGGTGCAATGGCAGCGCACGCACGGACGCCACGACCTGCCATGGCAGGGACGCGACGTCTATCACGTCTGGCTGTCGGAAATCATGCTGCAGCAAACGCAGGTGGCGGTGGTCATCGGCTACTACACCCGCTTCATCGCGCGCTTTCCCACGGTGCAGGCGCTGGCCGCGGCGCCGCAGGACGCCGTGCTCGCCGCATGGAGCGGGCTGGGCTACTACCAGCGCGCGCGCAACCTGCAGCGCTGCGCCCAGCTCGTCGTGCAGCAGTACGGCGGCGAGTTTCCGCGCAGCGCACGCGAGCTGGCCGAGCTGCCGGGAATCGGGCCGTCGACGGCGGCGGCGATCGCCGCGTTCTGTTTCGGTGAGCGTGCTGCCATCCTCGACGGCAATGTGCAGCGCGTGCTCTGCCGCAGCCACGGCGTGGCCGACCCGCTGCCCGGCGCGGCGGCCACGCGCAAACTCCGCGCGCTGGCGCAAGCGCTGCTGCCCCAGTCTGCCGACATCGCCGCCTACACCCAGGGGCTGATGGACCTGGGAGCTACGGTCTGCAAGCCGCGCCAGCCGCTGTGCGCGCAATGCCCGTTCGGCACCGACTGCCGCGCCCGCAGCAGCGGCGACCCGCAGCGGCTGCCGCAGCGCAAACCCAAGGCGGCCGCGCGGCGGCAGCGCCACACCGTGATGCTCTGGCTGCGCCACCGAGCCGACGGCACGCTGTGGCTGCAACGCCGCCCGCCACAGGGCATCTGGCCGGGGCTATGGAGCCTGCCGGAATTCGCCAGCGCGCAGCAGGCGGTGGAGTTCGCCGCGCGGCTGGGGCGGGTGGTGGCGCAGCGCGAATTGCCCGCGTTCGCCCACGCCTTCACCCATTTCGACCTCACGGCGCAGCCGCTGCAGATCGACCTCGACCCCGCACCGCTGGCCGCCGAGCCGCATGGCCGATGGGTCGCCCCGACCGCCGCAGCCGATCTGGGCCTGCCCGCGCCGGTGCGCGCGCTGCTGCAGCGGCACACCGCGCCGGGTTGAAGCCCGCTTGAGCAGGCGCAAGTCCTCAGACGATCGGTTCCCAGACGATCAGACGATGGCCAAGTGCCCGGTGTCGCTGCCCAGGTCGGCGTTGCGCGCGCGTTTGCTGTCGAGCTTGATGCGCAGCCGCAAATCGTTGACCGAATCGGCGTTGCGCAGCGCGTCTTCGTAGCTGATCTTGTCGGCGTCGAACAGGTCGAACAGCGACTGGTCGAAGGTCTGCATGCCCATTTCGCGCGAGCGTTTCATCACGTCTTTGATGTCGGTGAGCTTGCCTTCGAAAATCATGTCGGCGATCAGCGGCGAGTTGATCAGGATTTCCACCGCCGCCACCCGCCCCTTGCCGGTTTGCAGCGGCACCAGCCGCTGCGACACCATCGCCCGCAGGTTGAGCGACAAGTCCATCAGCAATTGCGTGCGCCGCTCCTCGGGGAAAAAGTTGATGATGCGGTCCAGCGCCTGGTTGGCGTTGTTGGCGTGCAAGGTCGCCAGCACCAGGTGGCCGGTTTCGGAGAACACCACGGCGTGCTCCATGGTTTCGCGGTCGCGGATCTCGCCCATCAGGATGACGTCGGGCGCCTGCCGCAAGGTGTTTTTCAGCGCCGCTTCCCAGCTGTCGGTGTCGAGCCCGACCTCGCGCTGCGTGACGATGCAGTTTTTGTGCGGATGCACGAACTCGATCGGGTCTTCGACCGTGATGATGTGGCCGTGCGAATTCTCGTTGCGGTAGTCGAGCATCGCCGCCATCGACGTCGATTTGCCCGAGCCGGTGGCGCCGACGAAAATGATCAGCCCGCGCTTGTGCATCGCCAGGGTCTTGAGCACCTGCGGCAGGCCCAGCGCGTCGATCGACGGCAGCTCCTGCGGGATCTGCCGCAGCACGATGCCTACCTTGCCCTGCTGCAAAAACGCGTTGCAGCGAAACCGTGACAACCCCGCCGGGGAAATGGCGAAGTTGCACTCCTTGGTGCGCTCGAACTCGGCCGACTGCTTGTCGTTCATGATCGACCGCGCCAGCGCCAGGGTGTGCTGCGCGGTCAGCGGCTGCGACGACAGCTTGGTCACCACGCCGTCGACCTTGATCGCCGGCGGAAAGTCCGCCGTGAGGAACAGGTCCGAGCCGCCACGGCTGATCATCAGCTTGAGCAGGTCGTTGATGAATTTGCTTGCCTGGTCACGATCCATACCGCCTC
>Ga0207433_10001271_pt1 | contig 54801 bp, 40 predicted proteins | sample YelNatPaOPGAMG01_FD_187559 | JGI IMG/M metagenome (GOLD analysis project Ga0207433, IMG submission 187559) | Hot spring thermophilic microbial communities from Obsidian Pool, Yellowstone National Park, USA - OP-RAMG-01 (SPAdes) (version 3) | ecosystem: Environmental > Aquatic > Thermal springs...
GTGTTCGGGCTCAGTCCGGTCTCGGTGATAGACGTGGCGTTCCGAGCCCCTGTCCCCTTCAGCGCACCGCCGGTGTCCCTCAGGTAGAACCCCTGCTCGAAATCACTGGGACCCTCGGTGAAGTTCCAGGTTATCGAGGTGGAAGTTATGTTCGAGGCAGACACCGGACTCGGCGTCGGAGGCGTCGGCATGCAGACGAAGAAGTCGTCGTAATACGCGACGTAGTTGACGTTGTAGTTGTTGCCGATATACCAGCGGTTTACTCCGTCGGTCTTCTCGGCAGGTTCGGCTATCGTGTCCTTGAGCGTGCCATCCACGAAGAACTTCACATTCGTGCCGTCGATTCCCACTCGGAACCGATGCCAGCCCGCCGAACGCGTCCCGCCGTTGGCATGCTTCGTCCAGCCACCGCTCACGCCATACACGCTGCACGTGTAAGCCGTCGTGCTGTATGCGCCGTCGCAGCCGAGGAAGTAGATCACTCTCGGCGACGAAATGTCGTCGTTGGTGGACTTCCTGAACGCGATGCCGTTTCGGCTGTTGTTGTTTGTGGCGCTGTCATACATCGAGCACTCGATGTAGCCAACTGCAAACGTGGTTCCGGACACGCCGTTGAAGGCGTACGAACCGTTGCTGCCACCTGATCCGACGTCAGCCCTTCCCGCCGGAGCGCCGGAGCCGCCCGACAGGTTGCTGCCGTTGTTGGAATCCAGCGAAACGCCGCGGGTCGTGCCGTCGGCCACCTTGGAGGCCGTCCAGTTGCTGAGGTTCGAGAACGGATCGTTCAGCAGCACCGACCACGTCTTCACTCCAAACCCCGTGCTGAGAGCAGACCACACATTCTGGGTGTTCTTGGCGCGGACCTGGTACGTGTAGGTCGTGCCCTGGGTCAGGTTGCTGTCGTCGAACGACGTGACGCCGCTGCCTACGGTCGTCAAGGCGGCGCCGTTGCGCCAGATCTCGTATGAACTGATCCCGAACGGGTCGCTCGATGCGTTCCACGTGACGTGGCTGATGTTGTAGTCGCCCGAAGTTGCGACAACGTTGCCGGGCACGGTCGGGATGGAGTAGGTTGTGGCGCTGGTGTCGCTGGGAAATGCTCCCCAGACGCCGTTTCCGCTTTTGGCCCGCACCTTGTACGTATATTGAGTGTTGGCGGCGAGGTTAGAGTCGCCAAATGAGCCGGTCGCGCCGGAAACGGTGGTCAGAGATGCGCCATTGCGATATATCTCGTAGTTGGCGATGCCGGAGCCATCGGCGTTTGAGGCCGCTGTCCACGCGATGTTGATCGTGTTCGGGCCAGTTGCCGACGCGCTTGCGGTGGGAGCGGACGGGACCGACCACGTGGTTGCACCCGCATTGCCGGAGAATGCGCCGACGAGGCCGTTTCCGCTGATGGCGCGGACCTTGTAGGTGTACTGCGTGTACTCCGAGAGGCCCGAATCGGCAAACGATGTCGCGCCGTATACGTTGGTCAGCCATGCGTCGTTGCGGTACACTTCGTAGTTGTTGATTCCCGAACCGTCCGAACTCGACGCGGTGGTCCACGAAACGTTGACGGTGGTGGTTCCCGTTGTGGTTGCGGTGGCGGTGGGGGTGGTCGGAGTCGTCATGGCGTCTTCCGACATGAACGATCCGCCCAAGTCCGTGAAGCCCGACCATCCGAGCGCGCCGCCGTTGTGGGCGTCAATCGTCATGCCCTGGGTGTACATGTGGTCACTGCCGCCTCTGACGAAGAACTGGACTCTACCGTCAGCCTGCCTGCCGATGATCGGGCTGCCAGTGCCGACGCCTCCCAGGGAAGCCCAGCTAGACCACGAGCTGTTCGGGCTGTTCTGGTGCTTCTCGTAGATCGCGTGGCTCGAGGAGTCGCGATAGAATGCGTATAGCCGCCCGTCGGCGAACGTGCCTAAGCACGGATTTCCGTCGGCGCTGCCGCCCACCGACGCCGATCCCCAGGAGTCGGCGTTTATGGCCGATTCCCAGATGTCGACGATGGCGTTGTCGGTTCTCCTGGCGACGATCTCGATCCGACCATCGCGGTCCTTGGCTACCTGCGGATCTCCGGCAACGCTGCCGGCGCCGGTCGAGTGCCAGCCGCCCCACGTGCCGGGGGAGGTCTGCGAGTAATACCAGACGGTATTGACCGAATCGCGGACGAAGATGGCCAGGCGGCCATCCGCAAACCGTCCCGCGCCGGGGTTGCCCTGGACGTATCCGCCGCAGGACGTCCAGCTTCCCCATCCGCCACTGGGCGAAGTCTGCACGCAGTGCCAGAGCGCGTTGTCCGCGCCTCGGGCGAACAGCTCGAGACAGCCGTTGAGGTTCATTCCTACGCACGGGTCGCTCACCATGAATGACCCGCCCATGTTCTGCCAGCCGCTCCAGCCGCCGGACGAATGATCCATGCGGAGGATGTTTCCGTTCTTGTCTCTGACGAAGACGGAGAGCTCGCGGTTGGCGTTTCTTGCGACGTATGGCTTGCTGCTGGGGAAGATGTTCTGGCCCCAGTCGTAGAACGCGGAGAACGTGCTGTCGATGGTGGACTGCCACGTGTGATAGATGTGGCCATTCGAGCCGATGGCGAAGAACTCCATTCTCCCGTCGGTGGCGATGCCCACGGAGCCGATGCCCATCTGCTGGACCACGTAGTCGCGGCTCCAGCCGTAGTGGTCGCAGATGGCTTCGTAGATCGCCTGGGCGTAGTAGTCCCGGCCGTTGTCTCGCCTCAGCACTGCAAGGTCATCCACGTTGTCGTGAAAGAGGCTCTCGACGAGGGTGTGATGGCCCGGCGAGTTCAGGATCATATATCCGCTGCAGTCGCCGTAAGTGCCGCGGTCGTAGCCGCGTCCGAGCTCGCCGAATTTGGCGACCATCCTGTTGGCGCATCGGTCTGCGATATCATAGTCGTTGGGATCGTACACGCCATTGCAGTTCTTGTAGTAGCCTTCGCTGCCGCGGCTCGTGTGCCAGCCCGTGTCGGGCAAGGCGGCGGCGTTGCTGTGAAGCGCTACCATGCACTGCGCGCCCCAGTTCCACGCGTCCGTGTTCGCGTCGGGCAGGTAGAGCCAGTTGCCGTCTCGCGTGTCGAATCCGCGAGCTCTGAGCATCGCGTCGAGCCTGACGGCCACGTCCTGCATTCCATAGGCCTCGACGTATGTGTGGTCGGGGCTGTGGTTGGAAAGCTGCGTGCTCGGCTCCACATAGACTTTCAGAGCGTAGGCCGGGCCCGCAGCTATCATCGCAATCAGAAACGCCGCTGTTACGATTGCGGCAATCATAGCTGCTCTGCTATTCATGGGTTGTCCTCCATTGTTCGTGAGTTGAATGCTTTGCAAGGGTGAGGCGGTTGCCGTGGTCGCGGACCCCGGAATCAGCGACGCGGCTGCGCGCGCCTGCCGCGCGCGGTGTGGTTCAGTTGCGGCCACTGATGCTATGCCCGGTCGGGCGCGCACCAAGAGTGGCTGATCGACTGCGTGTTTGTGATAAGCGGTTCTGAAGTGGTGTGAGTGCCAGTCAGCAATTATTGGGTAGGACGGTATGCGCGAATGCGGTGGATGCCGGCACTCCTAGATCACGTTTTCACCCCGTATCGCTCCCCCTGCAGTGAATCGTACGACCCATTTGAATGCTTGTCAACTAGGAACTCCGAGAACTTTTCAAGAACGCGACCGGACGTGACCAGTTTTAGGTGCTGTGTGGCTTTCGTGCGAAGCCGCTACCGTGCTTGACACGCCTGAGGAGAAGACCTTAACATGCCAGAAAGGCGCGCTTCCGCCTTCAAGCGCCAACAGGGGGGGCAATGATGCTGAAAGTTGTGCTTGTGGTAGTGCTGCTGGGTGCAGTGGCGACGACATGCGCGGCGGCGGAGATCCGCGGCGTGTGGGTGACGTCGTGGAGCGGGGGGTTCCTCACGCCGGGGCAGGTGGACGAGACCATAGCGGCTGCCAAGAAAGCCGGGATGAACGCGCTGTTCGTCGAAGTGCGGAAGTGCGCGGACGCGTATTACTACTCTCATTTCGAGCCGCGCGCGCCGGAGATCGAGCCGGGGTTCGATCCGCTTGGTTACACGATCAAGAAGGCGCACGCGGAGGGCATTCAGGTGCACGCGTGGGTGGTGGTCTACCGCGCGTATGTCGGGCCCAAGTCCGGCCCAACCGACCCCAATAACATAGTTAACAAGCACCCGGATTGGGTGATGCTGAGCGATTCAGGCAAGAACTACGCCGACGAGGGAATCTATTTCGATCCGGGTGTGCCGGAAGTGCGGGACTACATCGCATCGGTTTTCGAGGATCTCGTCAAGCGCTACAATGTGGACGGCGTGCAGTATGACTACGTCCGGTATCCGGGTAAGAACTGGGGCTATTCTGAGGCCGCCCTCAAGCACTACTATGCGGATACCGGCGCCAAGGGGAAGCCCGCGCCGGATGATCCGAAGTGGCTGCAGTGGCGGCGTGATCAGGTGACCGCGCTGGTCAAGCTCGCTCACGACAAGATGAAAGCTGCGAATCCGAACGTTCAGATATCGGTGTCCACGATATGCTACGGCAATACTTCCAGCGACTGGACGAAGACCGAGCCCTACGCGGGCGTGCTTCAAGATTGGAAGAAGTGGATGGAACAGGGGCTGATCGATATAAACATCCCGATGAACTATCGATCCGAGCGCAGGGCTTCCGAAGCCAAGGCGTTTCGGACATGGGTCGCCAACTCCGAGAGATGGAGCGGCGGCAGGACGGTGCTGCAGGGTATCTATGCATCGAGCAATCCGCCGGCGGATTTGGTCAAACAGATAGAAGCTACCAGAAAAGCGGGCCAGGAAGGGTTTGTCATATTCGCTTTCAATCAGGGGAGGCGGCGGGATTCCAATGCGGCGGCGTACGGCGCCGCGCTCGGCCCCGCGCCGAAGCTGCCGGTCAATGAGCCGGTGGCTTGCAGCTTGACAAAGGAGTAGCCTGGTTTGTATATGATACGAAGAATTGCCCTGGCGGCCGCGCTTGTGGTCGCCATCTGTACGGGCTGCGCAGCGGCTGAGTTGAGGGGCGTGTGGATCACCTCGTGGAACAACGGTTTTTTCAACGCGCAGCAGGTCGATGCGAGCATTGCGGCAGCCAAATCGGCAGGCATGAACGCGCTCTTCATCGAGGTGCGCAAGTTCGCTGACGCCTACTACGATTCCAAGATCGAGCCGCGCGGGAGCAACGTGCCTGACGGGTTCGACCCGCTGGCCTATACTATAAAGAAAGCCCACGCGGAAGGCATACAGGTGCACGCGTGGGTGGTGGTGTACCGCGCGTGGTGCGGTTCCAAATCCGGCCCCAAGGACCCTAATCACGTCATCAACAAGCACCCGGACTGGGTGCTGCTCAGCAAAGACGGCAAGAACTGGGCGGGCGAGGGGATGTACCTCGACCCAGGAGTGCCGGAGGCGCGCGAGTACATCGTGTCGGTCTTCGAAGACATCGCCAAGCGCTACAACGTAGATGGCATCCAGTATGACTATGTGCGCTATCCCGGCAAGGATTGGGGTTACTCGCAGGCGGCGCTCAAGCACTACTACGCCGATACCGGCGCGACTTCGAAGCCCTCGCCCAACGATCCCAAGTGGCTGCAGTGGAAGCGTGACCAGGTCACCGCGCTCGTGAAGCTGTCGCACGACCGGATCAAGGCCGCCAACCCGAACATAGCCATCTCCGCGTCCACCATCTGCTACGGTGGCTGTCCCGATAGTTTCACTCAGACCAGCGCCTATCGCGACGTGTGCCAGGACTGGAAGAAGTGGATGGAGGACGGCCTGATCGACATCAACATCCCCATGAACTACAAGCCGGAGACAACCAGCTCGATGAAGGCCTCGTTCAGGAAGTGGACGGACAACTCCGGCAAATGGCGGGGCAAGGGGACCGTGTGCCAGGGCATCGACGCAGACAATCAGTCGGCCGCGAATATCCTCACCCAGATCGAATACTGCCGGAAGGCCGGGCAGACGGGGTTCGTGCTGTTCGCGTTCAATGCCACCAAGCACAGGGATACGATTGTGCCGGGGCTGGGTGCGTCGCTTGCCCCCGCCGCGAAGCTGCCGGTCAACGAGCCGTCGGACGGGACAGCGGCGCGGCGTGCGTATGAGGAAGGCATCGCGCTTGCGGTGAAGTGGAAGCTGCCGGAGGCCAAGGCCAAGTTCAAACAGGCGATTGAGCTCGATCCGCAGTACGCCGATGCGTATTTCCGGCTTGGTCGTTGTTATCTGAAGGAACGGGACTACGTCGCGGCGAAGGCTATGTTTTCCAAGACGCTCGAAGTGGACCCGTCGCATGCGGCGGCGAGCAAGGAATTGAGTGAGCTGACGGGGACGTAGCGGGGGGATTGTGTAAGGTGACAGGAAGGCTTTGGATAGCTGCCGCGGTGGTGGTCGCCGTCGCGGCATGTGGTTCGTGTCGCGCTGAGGAGATCCGTGGCGCGTGGCTGAGCGCTTGGCTGCCGGGTTACCTCACGGCCGAACAGATCGATGCGACGGTGGCGGCCGCGAAAAGGGCCGGCATCAACGCGCTGTTCATACAGGTGCGCAAGAACGCGGATGCATATTACGATTCCAAGATCGAGCCGCGCGCGTCCAATATCGCGGCGGACTTCGATCCGCTGGCATACGCGGTGAAGAAGGGCCACGCCGAAGGGCTGCAGGTGCACGCGTGGGTGAATGCGTTCCGAGTGTGGACTTCCAGCAAACCGCCGGCTGATCCCAAGCATATCGTGAACCTCCACCCGGACTGGGTCAATAGGAACTTTGACGGAACGACGCGAGCGGCCGAGGGCACGTATCTCGACCCGGGTGTTCCGGCGGCACGGGACCACATCACGAGCGTGGTGGTGGATATTGCCAAGCGATACGATGTGGACGGGATTCAATGGGACTACATTCGCTATCCGGGGCGTGACTGGGGTTATTCGGATGCGGCGCTGGCCAGATACTATGCTGAGTCCGGTACGAAGGACAAGCCTGCTGTCAAAGACCCCAAGTGGATGCAGTGGAAGCGCGATCAGGTGACCGCGCTTGTCAAAGCCACGGCCGAGCAGGTCCATGCCATCAAGCCCAAGCTCGCGATGTCCGCATCGACGATCGCTTGGGGCGGCTGCCCGGCGGAGTTCACCGGGACGGAAGCGTACGCCGTGGTATGCCAGGATTTCCAGATGTGGGCCAAGAACGGCTATATCGACGTGAACCTGCCGATGGTCTATAAGACCGAGTCCTCGCAGCGGTCGGCGAAGTCGTTCAGGGACTGGCTTGTCGGACTCGCCAAGTGGGGTGGGGGAAAGCCCACGTATGTCGGGATAGATGTCAGCCAGAACGATGATGCAGGCGTGCTGGCGGAGATAGACGCTGTTCGTAAAGCGGGGCTTGGCGGGTACGTGTTGTTCGATTTCGGTCAGTCGAAGCGTCGTGACTCGCTCGTGGCTGCGCTGGCCGGGACGGCGGAGCCGAGTGCGGAAGGCGCGGGGAAGTAGCTCGTGGATGCTGAAACGAGTTCAGCATGATAGGATTCGATGGAGCAGGAGGGATGTGCTATGCCGAAAGTATTGGTCAGTGATAAGCTTGCGCAGGAGGGGATAGATATCCTCAAGCAGGTTGCCGACGTTGATGTTAACACGGGGCTGTCGGAAGGCCAGCTGTGCGAGATCATCGGCGACTATGATGCGCTGGTAGTCCGAAGTGGGACGCAGGTGACAGCGAAGGTCCTCGAGGCGGCGAAGAAGCTGCAGATAGTTGGTCGCGCGGGGGTGGGAGTGGACAACGTTGATGTGCCCGTCGCTACCGAGCGGGGAGTCATCGTTGTTAACAGCCCCGGCGGGAATACCATTGCCGCCGCGGAGCACACAGTCGCGATGCTGCTTGCGCTGTCGCGCAATATCCCGCAGGCCTACGAGTCAATGCGGCGGAAGCAGTGGAACCGGAGCCAGTTCACCGGAAACGAGGTCTACAAGAAGACCCTCGGAATACTCGGGCTTGGCAAGATCGGACAGGAAGTCGCCAAGCGCTGTCAGTCGTTCGGCATGAAGACCATCGCGTATGATCCGTTCATTTCGTCTGAAGCGGCGAGCGCGGCCGGCGTCGAACTGGTCGATCTTGACGAGTGTCTCAAGCGCAGTGATTACCTCACCCTCCACCTGCCGAAGAACAAGGAAACCTTGGGCATGATCGGCTCGGCGCAGTTCGAGATGATGAAGGACGGCGTGAGGATCGTGAACGTGGCGCGGGGCGGCATCATAGAGGACTACGCGCTCATTGCCGCGCTCAAGAGCGGAAAGGTGGCCGGCGCCGCCATCGACGTTTTCGAGAAGGAGCCGCCGGATTTCTCGAGCGAGCTATTCGAGCTGCCGAACGTCGTCACCACGCCGCACCTGGGCGCGTCTACCGAGGAGGCGCAAACCAACGTCGCGATCGACGTCGCTGAGCAGATCGTGGATGTGTTCGAGGGCAGATCGGCCCGCGCGGCCGTGAATATGCCGGCGCTTGCGCCTGAGGTGTTGGCGGCGGTGCAGCCGTATCTTCCGCTCGCGCAGAGGATGGCGGCGCTTGCCGTCGGCACGATGGATGGTCGCGCGATGCAGGTCGAGGTCAAGCTCCTGGGTGAGCTCGCGAACATCGAGAGCGGGCCGATCACCCGTGCGGTGCTTGTCGGCATGCTCGGGCCGGCGGTCGGCGAGATGGTCAACTACGTCAACGCGCCCGTGATCGCAAAACAGCGGGGCATCGACGTGGTCGAGAGTCGCAATCCCGACTTCGATGACTACGCGGCGCTGCTGACTGTGAAGGTCAAGACCGACAAGGGCGACTTCGACGTCAGCGGAACGCTTTTCGAGGGCAGAGAGATGCGCATCGTGCAGATGGCCGGATTCCCGATGGACTTCGTGCCCGAGGGTGTTGTACTGGTGAGCGAACACAGAGACAAACCCGGCGTCATCGGGCACGTCGGCACGCTGCTGGGCAACGACAACATCAACATCGCGAGCATGTATGTGGGGCGCAACAAGCCCGGCGAGCGCGCGGTGATGGTGTTGAGCGTGGATTCGGAGGTTCCGGGTTACGTGATGGACAAGCTTGTCCAGATACCGGGGATTGATAACGTGAAGCAAGTCCAGCTATAGACTTCCGCCGGTTTTGGGCGTAGTATTATCTAGTGGGGCGCGGTCAATGGCCGCGCCCCACTGACTGCATCTTGGAGATAGGGATGTTCTTCGCAGATCGCGTGCCGCGCGAAGCACGCGACGCATACTCAAAGGACGCCATGTCCGGCATACTGGTGGCGGTGATGACCGGGATGACCTTCCCGTTTGTCGTTGTCATCGCCCGCAAGAACCTGCACGCCAGCGCATTCCAGATCGGCCTCATAACCATGGCGCCGGTGGCAGGGAATATGCTGTCGCTAGTCTGGGCGAACATAATGCAGGGGCACAGGAAGATGCCCTACGCAGTGTGGCCGTGGATCATCGCGCGCTCGCTGTTCTTTCTCGTGATCTTCGCGACTTGCTCACCGGTCCTGGTGGGGATAATCGTTGCTTACTGGCTGGTCTGCTCGGTTGCCGCGCCGGCGTACTCCGACCTGATGAGGGAGATCTATCCGGACGGCGACCGCGCGAAGATAATGGGCTATGCGCGTGTGTGCACGGCGGTTGCGCTGATTGCGGTTACCCTGGTGTCCGGCAAGCTGCTGGACTATGTCAGCTATCGATATGTGTTTCCGGTGGCGGCGGTCTTCGGCGTCTTCTCCGCATTGGCGTTCAAGCGGATCAGTGCCAAGGAGGCGACGGGAGAACGCGACGTTCAGTTTCTGCCGTTCGTGATCCAGTCGGTGAGGCTGCTTCTCCAGGACAAGGCGTATTTGTGGTTCTGCGCGGGGATATTCGTCTTCGGGTTCGCCAATTTCTTTGCGACGCCGATCTACGGCATCTACGAGGTGGACGTGCTGAAGGCATACACCGTGCGCCAGAGCATCTTCACGCTTGTGATGTCCGGCGTGGGGGTCTTGAGCTACTTTTACTGGGGGCGGCACCTCGACGAACAGAGGCCCGAGAAGATCGTGGCGGTGCAAGCCCTGTTGTGGACGTTCTATCCGCTCAGCTACCTGTTTGCGGCGAACTGGTGGGCTCTGCTGCCTGCCAAGGCGCTCGTCGGGTTCATCAACGCGGGAATCGAGCTCAGCTACGTGACCGGGGTCATCCATTTCGCTCCACCGGGGAGGGTGTCGCAGTATCAGGCTGTGTTCTTGACGCTGATGGGCGTCAGAGGCATCGTAGCTCCGGCGATCAGTTCGTGGCTTGTGGGGCGGCATCTACTGAGTATGCACGCAGTCTTCGCGATATCCGCCGTGCTGATAGTCGCCAGCGTGGGCGTTCAGGCTATAGGGTTCCGATACAAGGCGTTGACGCAGCAGTCGAACCAATAGGGAGAGCGCGCGAGGTAAGTCACGCACTCTCCCTGTCTGGCGCGGGACGTGCCCGCGAACCCAAAGGATCGATGGCTCCGAATGCTATTTCTTCTTCTCCTTCGCCATCTTTTCCTTCATCCTGGTGCTGCGCATCTCACCGCCGCGGCGGCCGATCTCAGCGTAGAACTCTGACCCGCGTTCCTGCTTGACCGTTTCCCCACCCTTTTTGCCGATCTCGCGATAGAACTGCGGCCCATACTTACGCTTGACGGCTTCGCCTCCCTTGCGCCCGGCCTCCTTGGCCAGGGCAGGATTGGCGGCAAACCCGCCTTCACGATCGTGCTCATGAGACCCTCGGTGGGCCTCGGCGATTTTCCGGGCGCCCGCAGACCCCGGCTGAGGTCCGGGTTTATCGTCCGCCATGAGGTCACACCCCCTCCCAGAGATTGTCCTTAGCGTCTTGTTACGCTGCTTGACGCTAAGCTATGCCGGAATTGTCACAGATACCTGCGTATCTGGCAGTGAGATACCCATAACAACCGGCTAAGGAAACAGTCTTGGGGGGGTTCACGCATTATCTGCGTGATTATTGTGTGCCAACACCACATCAATAGGCCATAATTGGTGAGGTGGAATGAATGTTTGCGTGGGAGCGACTGAGTGCTCCCACGCTCAATTCTAGCCCGCGATGTCCTTGAAGACCGCGTAGATCCTCTCCACTGAGGGGTCCTGACGGGGCTGATACTGCACAAGATCGGAAGAGTTTCGGACGATCTGCCGTGCTTCGTCAAGGTCAGCGATAAGACCCACGCCCATCGCCTGCACGAGCACGTTCCCGATCGCCGTGGCCTCAATCGGGCCGGCAATGACCGTGCGGCCCGTGGCGTCGGCTGTGAGCTGGCAGAGCAGCTTGTTCTGGGTGCCGCCTCCCACTATGTGGATCGGGTCATGGCGAATACCGAACAGCGCGTCAAGATGCTCGACCGTGGAGCGGTATCGCAGCGCGAGGCTGTCGAGTGCGCAGCGAACGATCTCACCTTTCGTCTCGGGCACGCGCTGGCCGGTGCCGCGGCAGAAGTCCTTGATGCGCTGTGGCATGTCGCCGTGTGTGAGGAAGACGCTGGCGTCCGGGTCGATGATGGAGGCGAACCCCTGCGACTCGGCTGCCATCTGGGTGAGGTCGGTGTATGAGACTTCGTCGCCGGCCGCATTCCACGTTTCGCGGCATTGCTGCACGAGCCAGAGGCCCATTATGTTCTTCAGAAATCGGAATGTGCCCGCGACGCCGCCTTCGTTAGTGAAGTTGGCGGCCAGGGATTCCGCGGTGATGAGCGGCTGCTTGATCTCCACGCCCATCAGCGACCACGTGCCGGAACTGATGTAGGCGTGGCCGGCGCCGGAGGCAGGTACCGCCGCGACCGCGCTGCCGGTGTCGTGGGTGGCGGGAGCGATTACGGGAACGCCTTCGCCCGCCCCTAGTTCGTCAGTAAGGCTTTTTGCAAGCGGGCCGATGGTTGCGCCGGGTTGGACTACCTCGGGGAGCATCTTCGTCGGGATGCCCAGTTCCGTCAGCATATCGCACGCCCAGCCGCCCTGGCGCGGATCGTAGCACTGGGTGGTGGTTGCGTTGGAGAACTCGCCGACTTGCCGGCCCGTGAGCCAGTAGTTGAAAAGGTCCGGTATCATCAGGAGTTTCTCTGCTTTCGCGAGCGCCGGCGCGCCGGCTCTGGCCATTGCCACGAGTTGGTAGAGCGTGTTGAACGGCAGGAACTGGATGCCGGTGCGGTCGAAGACACGCTCGCGACTGACGGTCTTGAAGGTCTCATCCATCATGCCGTCAGTGCGGGAGTCGCGGTAGTGGAACGGGTTGCCGAGAAGTTCGCCATCGGAGCCGATCAGGCCGAAATCGACGCCCCACGTGTCGATGCCGATGCCGTCGATATCGCCGGCAGTCTCGCTGAGCGCCCGGCGCAGGCCGTGCTTGATGTCGCCGAACAGCCGCAGGGCGTCCCAGTGCATCGATCCGAGCGTCCTGACCGGCGTGTTCGGGAATCTATGGATCTCGTCGAGCGCGATCTTGCCGTCGGAGATCGTCCCCAACAGTGCGCGGCCGCTCTCGGCGCCGAAGTCGAATGCGAGAAAACGTTTTTCCATGCTATCACCGTGTTGCGCGGATGCTTCGGGGCGGAATATGTGCCCGCGAAGCATCCTTGATCGTGTTCTGGAGGACCCTCCTGCAACTCTACGCCCCGAACTTTTCCTGGACGTTCATGAGTTGGGTGAGGATCTTCATTATGTCGATTCCGGCGATTCTGTTGGCGCCGCCCAGCGCGCAGGACCGCTCGCCGAAGCTCGTACACGAGTCGGCGCGCACGCCTTCGCCCCAGAACACGATCGGCACCGGATCGCCGGAGTGGTCCTTGACCGCGCACGGGGTCGAGTGGTCGGCCGTGAGCACGATGTAGGTGTCCTGTGGCAGATTCTCGCGCAGATACGCGATCATCTCGTCGAGCTTGGCGATCATGTCGATCTTGACCTGCGGAGCGTCGTCGTGGCCGCCCACGTCCGCGCCCTTGACGTTGCAGAGCACGAAGTCGAAAGTCTGCAGGCGATCCACGATGGCCTTTGCCATGTTAATAAGGTTGGAATCGGCACCGCCTGTGGCTCCCGGGACCTCGGTAACGGCCATTCCAACGTAGTTGGCGACGCCGTTTATCAGGCCGGTCTCGGCGACGCAGGCGGCCTTGAGACCGTACTCGTTTTCGAAGCTCTCCATGTGCGGGCCGATGCCGGCGCCACGCGGGAGGATGATGTTCGCGGGGTTGAGCCCCTTGGCGACTCTGTCTCGATTGACCGGGTGATCCTTGAGTATCCGGTAGGAGCGCTGCACGAATTCGTTGACTACCTTGGCGGTCTTCGCGCTGGCTTCGTCACTGGGATCGACCGCTTCGCACTTGAGGACTTGTACGTTCTCATGATGCGGGTCGGTGTCGGTGATCTTGGCTCCCAGCCCCGGGGCTCTCAGCACCAGAGCCCCTCTGTGCGCGACCGATTCCTTGAAGATGACCTCGACGCCGTCGATGACCATGCCGTTGACAGCCGCGGCAAGCTGGTCGGTGCCTTCGGTGATACGGCCGGCGCGGCGGTCGGTGACAACCATATTGTCGTCCACCGTCGTGAAGTTGCAGCGGAACGCTACGTCGCCGCGCCTGACGTCCATGCCGATCCCGGCGGCTTCGAACGGGCCGCGGCCGGTGTAGTATTTGTAGGGATCGTAGCCGAGTATTGCGAGGTGCGACGTGTCGCTTCCCGCGCGGACGCCCGGCGCGATCGGGTCCATGATGCCGCACTCGCCCTCGGTCGCTAGCCTGTCGAGGTTCGGCTTGCTGCTCGCTTCAAGCGGTGTCTTGTCGTCGAGTTCGGCTATCGGTCTATCGCCGAGGCCGTCGGCGATCAGTAACAGTGCCTTAGGTTTTGTCATGCGAGTCTCCGGATTTTAGATTTGAGGTTTTCAGATTTCGGACTGAAGGGATGGGGACATTCGAACGTTGATGGCGTCGGCCGACAGAACACGCCGGATCCCGCCATCCTCGTCAATGAGCAAGGCGCCGTCTGAGTCGATGCCTGTAATCATCCCTGTGATCGTGCCGCCCTCGGTCGTTACGTCAACCGGGCGGCCCAAGCCCCAAATATACTTCCGCCACCGCACCAAGATTTCCTCGAATGAAAGCTCGTAGGCTGCGAAAAGGTGGCGGACGATGGATTCGGCGAGGGCATCGACCCCAATCGGTTGGGAGCAGCCCGCACCGTTAGCGCTGGGTAGACCGGGTCTGTCGGCCGAGGGATATACTTCGTTACTCAGTGCTAGCGGGGTGCAGATTTGTTCGATGGCGACTGACGTTGCTCTGTTCGCGATCTCTTCGGGGAAGTCGGTCTGCAGGACGTTGACGCCGATGCCGATGACGACCGCGCCCGAGGCGGATTCGGTAAGGACTCCGCAGATCTTGCGGTCGTTGATGAGCACGTCATTGGGCCATTTGATCTGTGGCTCAAGACCGCACTCCTGCTCTAGGCACTCGGCGACCGCGACTGCCGCGACGAAGGCCATCTGGCGGTAGCGCTCGGGCGGCGGCCTGAGGATTGTGGTCAGGATGAGACTCTCGCCCGGCTTCGCAAGCCACGTTCGCCCGCGTCTGCCCCGACCTTTGGTCTGGCTGCGCGCGAGCACGACCGTGCCCTCCGGCGCGCCCTTTCTTGCCATTTCGAGGGCGACGTCGTTTGTGGAGCCGACCTCGTCAAAGCGGTGGATGATCGGCGTGATCATCTGAAATCGAGGCTGATGTCGAGCGCGGGGGCGGAGTGGGTCAGCGCGCCTACTGAGATCAGATCGACGCCGGTTTCCGCGATCGCGGCGACGGTGGACTCGTTGACGCCCCCCGAAGCCTCGGTCGTCACGCGGCCCGCGGCGATCCTGACGGCTTCCGCGAGCATGTCCAGCGGCATGTTGTCGAGCAGCACTGCGTCCGCACCGGCGGCGATGGCTTCGTTGAGCTCGTCGAGGTTCGTGACTTCGACCTCGATCTTGAGCGTGTGAGGAGCGCCCAGCCTGGCTGCGGTCAGGGCCTTCTCGATGCCTCCCGCGGCGGCGATGTGATTGTCCTTGATAAGTATGCCGTCGGAGAGGTTGAAGCGATGGTTAGACCCGCCGCCGACAGTGACCGCGTACTTCTCAAGAAGCCGCAGGCCCGGCGTCGTCTTGCGTGTGTCGATGATTCTTGCTTTGGTGTGCGAGACGAGATGGACGTAGCGATTGGTGAGCGTCGCGATGCCGGAGAGGCGCTGGAGGAAGTTGAGTGCGACGCGCTCCGCGGTCAGGATCGCACGCGCGTTTCCGGACACGGTTGCTATGTGGTCGTTCGGGGCGACGACGGAGCCGTCCGTCATATTGACCTGGAAAGTCATCCCGGGGTCGAGGGCCGCGTATGCGGTGCGTGCGACGTCGATTCCCGCGATGATTCCCGCACCCTTCGCTATGACGTTAGCTGTTGCCTCGGCATCAGCCGCCACCGTCAGCAGCGTTGTGATATCTCCGCTGCCGATGTCCTCGTCGAGCGCCGCCCTCACGACGCAGTCCACGTAGGCCCTGTTGAGTGCGATCATATCTTGATCATCCCCTCTATCGCCGAGCGCGCCCTAGCGATGACGTCCGGGTCAAGCTCGATCTCGAACTTCATATCCTCCAGGCTCCAGAGGACCTTCTCCAGCGTGATCTTCTTCATATTCGGGCAGATGTTGAGTGGGCTGGGATTGTAGAATGTCTTGTCCGGGTTGTCGAGCTTGAGCCTGTGCAGCAGCCCGCGCTCGGTGCACATTATGAATTCCTTCGCGTCGCTTTCCTTTACCCATCGCAGCATGCCCGACGTGCTCTCGATGGCGTCGGCGAGTGCGAGGACGTCCGGCGTGCACTCCGGGTGGGCTACGACGAGTGCGCTTGGGTGCTCGCGCTTAGCGGCGATCACGTCGCGAGCGAGGATCCGGTGGTGCGTCGGACAGAAGCCGGAGTAGAGGATCACATTTTTCGTAGTCTTGGACGCGACATACGCTCCCAGCGACTTGTCCGGGACGAACAGGACCGTGTCGGAGTCTATCGACTCAACGACGCGGACCGCGTTGGCGGACGTGCAGCAGATCGTGCTCTCCGCCTTGACCTCGGCAGTCGTGTTGACGTATGCAGCCACGGGCACGCCCGGGTGCATCGCCTTGAACTCCCGTAGTCCGTCGGCAGTGATCATATCCGCCATGGGACAGCCGGCCTCTGGGTCAGGAATCAGGACCGTCTTGTCGGGCGAGAGAATCTTCGCGGTCTCGGCCATGAAGTGCACACCGCAGAAGACGATCACTTTGGCGTCGGTTGCCGCCGCCTTGCGGGAGAGTTCCAGGGAGTCGCCGGTGAAGTCGGCGATGTCCTGGACCTCGGGCAACTGGTAGTTGTGTGCCAGTATCACCGCCCCGCGGTCGGATTTCAGCCTCGATATCTGTTCTACTAGCTCAGTGCTCATTATTACCTTGTTCTAAGCATGAAAGCCCGAAAGTCAGAGATGGAGAAAAGCGATCTTCCCGTTCACTGCTTCCTATCTTTCTGCCTTTCGCGACTGCCCCTTCTGGTTTGTTTCGGGACTGAATGCGTTGTCGATTGCCGCGCGGACAGATGTGACCCCGGCTGCCTTCATTCCGGCAGAATCGGCGGCCTTGTCCGCGCCGCGGCTGGTCATGACGGCCCTCTTGAAGCCCAGTCTCGCGGCCTCTTTGAGACGGCGGTCGGTCTGGCCGACTGAACGTATCTCCCCGGAGAGGCCGATCTCGCCGAGCGCGATCACGTTTGAGTCGACGCCGCTGTCCATCAGGCTCGACGCCACGGCGAGCGCCATCGCCAGGTCCGCGGCGGGTTCGACTATCTTGATCCCCCCGGCTACATTTATGAATACGTCCTTGTTGCCAAGTGAGAGTCCCACGCGCTTTTCGAGCACGGCCAGGATCATCAGCATGCGGTTGTAGTCCACGCCGGTGCACGTGCGGCGCGGGGCCGGGAAATAGGTCGGCGCGACGAGCGCCTGTATCTCGACCAGTATCGGGCGCGAGCCCTCGATTGTGGCCGTAACCACACTGCCGATTCCATGGGCGGGTCGCTCGGAGAGAAGCGCCTCGGAGGGGTTGGCCACCTCCACGAGGCCTTCCTCGCGCATTTCGAAGATGCCGAGCTCGTCTGTCGAGCCGAATCTGTTCTTCACCGCGCGCAGAATGCGATATGTCTGGTGACGGTCACCTTCGAAATAAAGGACCGTATCGACCATATGCTCCAGCACCCTCGGGCCTGCAAGCGAGCCCTCCTTGGTTACGTGGCCGACTATGAATATCGGCAGTCCGGAGTCCTTGGCGATACGGACCAGCGTGCCGGTGCAGCTTCGCACCTGGCTCACCGTTCCCGCGGCCGAGTTCAGCTCGGGATCGTACATTGTCTGGATCGAGTCAATGAACACGCAGCGAGCACCGGTTGCGCCTATGTGCTGTTCGACGGCGGTGATATCGGTCTCCGATACGACCAGCAGGTCCGCCGATGCGATGCCCAAGCGGTTCGAGCGCAGCTTGATCTGCTCTGCAGACTCCTCACCCGACACGTACAATACCTTACCGGCGCTCTGGCTGAGATGGTTCGCCGCCTGGATGAGAATTGTCGATTTGCCGATGCCCGGATCGCCGCCCACCAGAACCAGCGAGCCCGCTACCACGCCTCCGCCCAGCACCCTGTCGAACTCGCCGATGCCGCTAGATGTTCGAGAAGCGCCTGTGGCCGCGATGTCGGCTATCGACGTCGGCGCGGAGGAAGCGATCGCGGTGGGCTTGGCGGCCTTGCTCGGCGTTACAACTTCCTCGACCAACGATGCCCACTCGCTGCAGTCCGGGCAGCGCCCAACCCATTTTGGCGATTCGTATCCGCACGCCTGGCAAACGTATCTTGTCTGTGTCTTGGCCATCCCCGTCATTCTATCAGAACCGGGCGGCCGGTTCAACAGCGCGGCGCGCGGCCAGCAAGAACGCGGTTGACAAACGCTTGGCGGCATGCTATATTTCGGATAGTAAATCGGTTGGCCTAATTCGGAACGCTCCAGTTGCGGTGGTAAAACAGTGACAAGAGAAGTCAGAGGGTTCACTCTTATCGAGTTGCTGGTGGTGATTGCTATCATTGCCATTTTGGCTGCGATCCTATTCCCCGTGTTTATGGAGGCGCAGCGCAAGGGGCAGGAAAGCGCGTGCCTGGGTAACATGAACCAGATCAGCAAGGCGATCTTTTTGTATGCTGACGACAACGGCGGATATTCGCCGATGGCGTTCAACAAAGAAGAGCGCGACTACAACACGTGGGACACCAACACCTGGCGGCAGAGGATTGCCCCCTTCATCAAGAGCAAGAAGGTGTTTTACTGTCCAATCAAGACCAAGAGCCCCCAGCCTCTCTACTACCTGGACCAGCAGGCCGCCAAGTTCTGCCACTACGGCATGAATGTCTACATCAACTACACGGACGATCTCTCTCATCTCGTGGGCTATCGGCTGCTGTCGTCCATACCACAGGCCTCTAAGACGATACTGGTGACGGAGAACAAGGACGGCGACTGGTCCGGCGAACCATGGAACAACGCCAGCACTGGTGACGCCGGGCAGTTCTACCCCTACCACGGGAGCACTGATTCAAAGGGCGGGATTTTTGTGTTCTCAGATGGGCACACGTCCTTTATGTCTGTCGCCAAGACCCAGCAGGACAACTTCTTCTACTGGAAGGTGATCAAGTAGCTGGTCCCGATCTCATCGGCCGTGCTCCTCTCAACTTGACACAGCGCCAGAAATGCTGTATTCATAACGGGGAGGTGGGCCGGTTGGCACAGATCGCGACTACAGTTATAGATGCGGCTGATATACGCGCGTACGAGTGCTTGCTGCCCGATTCCGAACCGATCTCGGTGATTGCGGCGCGCCTTGCCGAGATGATGCATTTTCCCTCGATGGGGCCGGACGGACGGCCGATGAGATACGGCCTGATCCCCAAAGGTGGCGCGCTTCTCGATCCCGATGCTACCCTCTCCGAGCTGAACCTGCCAAGCCCGCTCACGGTGCGATTGGTCCCGGAGATATCGGCTGGAGCCGGTGAGGGCGTGTCCGGCGAGGAGGCAGGCGTAGGCGGACCGCAGCCTCCGGGGAATTGGGAGCCAACTCCGCCAGGCGAGATCATCATATCCGAGCCTGTCGCGCTGGTTCACGACACCGAACTGGACTCGCGTCCGGATGTGCGCATAGATGCGGAGGTCCACAAGAAGATCGAGGCCTTCGCGCTTGCCAACCGGAACCAGGAATGCGCCGGACTGCTCCTGGGGTCGATCGATTCGGAGGGCAGGGGCCGCATCATCCACATTACCGCTGCTGTCCCCGCGGAGAGCGCCGTAGGCACCAAGGCCAGTGTTCGGATTCCTCTTCACGCCTGGGAGGAGATGCTGCGGGTGAGGGATCTCGATTTCGGTGGTCTTCGGATTCTGGGTTGGTTCCACAGCCACGCGGGGTGGGGCGTGTTCATGTCCGATGCGGATGTGTTTATCCACCGCCACTTCTTTCCGCACCCGAATATGGTCGCCTACGTGCTCGATCCGACCTCGGCTCGAGATGGATTCTTCTACTGGCACGATGGCAAGATCGGGCTTTGCCCGAGCTATGGACTGGTCGGAACGCCGCGCGATCTCAAATCGCATCATAGACCTCGCGCGAAGGCGAGTCGCACTGAGCGCGCCGAGCCGAAGGCGAAACCCGCTCAAGAGCCGCAAGGGTCTGCGGCTGTCTGGCCGGCGCTGTCGCGATGGTTGGGTTTGAAGAACGCGGCGATCGGTGCGCTCGTGCTCGGGGTGCTGTACTTCGCGTTTGCAGGGTCGCTGTTCGCGAGGCACAACGCAGGAAAGCCCGCGAAGTCGTCCAAGTCCGCTGCCGCAGGTTCGCGGGGTATGGCGGAGACCAGGGAGCTGCCGTCGGGTCGCACGGGCACGAGGCTCTACGCGATCCAGAAGAGAGATAACCCGTGGGCCATCTGCAACCGGGTCTACGACGACGGCGAGCTCGGGCCTTATCTGATGCGCTACAACCACATGAAGCCGAATCCGTGCCTGCAGGTCGGCCAGCAGATTAAGCTTCCGCCCAAGGAAACCCTCAGGAAGATGGCAGGACATTGATGGACATCGGCGAGTTCATTCAGAGTACCGCTCGCGACGCGGGCCACATACAGAAGGAAGCGTTCCACAAGACCTACACGTGGCGCACGAAGAGCGGGCGAGGGGACGTCGTGACTGAGGTCGATGAGGCCTGCGAGAAGCTGATCATCGATCGTATTCGCGCCGAGTACCCCGATGATCCAATCCTCTCCGAGGAAGCCGGAGCGGTCGGTGTCGAGCGCGATAGGCCGGTATGGGTAATAGATCCTCTCGACGGCACCCGCAACTTCATGATGGGCATTCCGTTCTTTTGTGTGTCGATCGGCGTGGTGCGGCGGGGCGTGGCCGAGGTCGGAGCTATCTACGACCCAATCCACGACGAGATGTTCTTTGCTCGCAAGAGCGAAGGCGCGTTCTGCAATGGGGAACGGATCCAAGTGGCAGATGAGGACTCGCTGGATGATGCGATCATATCCGTGGCTTGGGTGCGGCGGAAGGTGGATCGGACGCGGTTCCTGCGCCTGATCGACGGCCTCAGCAAGGAAACCTCTTACTTCCGTCGGTTCGGTTCGGCAGCGCTCGTGGCGGCCTACGTCGCCTGCGGGCGGGTGCATGCCTATTTGCAGGGCGGACTGAACTCGTGGGATATGGCGGCCGGGCTGCTTATTGTCGAGGAAGCCGGCGGCGTGACCACGGATTTCCACGGCCGGCCGGTCGATCTGCGCCACAAGGACATCGAGGTCATCTGCTCGAACCCCAAGCTGCACGGGATTCTGCGCAGCGAACTTGCTCCGCGCTAACCGATCCTAGCGTCTGCCCCGCTTACGGTGAGGGGCTGCCGGGTAACGTCACTTCGACATTCCCAGGAAGGAGTGATGATCATGGCAGTCAGGCTCAATGAGAAGGCTTTTAGGAACGCTCAGAAGCTTATCGAGCAGGGCAGGTACATATCTGACGAAAGGGATATGTGGAGCGAGGATCAGCCGTCCGCCGCAGACGAGGACATCTACATCGACGAGCACGGCTTCGATGACTACGGCAATTGGTACTTGGGGATCGATACCGACAAGGATGAGAACACCAAAGGCCACTACGAATTCCCTTACGGCGATTTCGAGAACGTGCATCGATGCGGCGTCTTGTCGGCGGAGTCCAGGGCAGGTCAGTATCACCACACTGATATCGAGAACGCCGCCGCCCATCTGCACGGGATGATCGACGCGAAGCACGCGAAGCGGTGATGCAGCCGGGGGCAGGAATGCCCCCGGCGAACATTGTGTGGGCTAGAGCGCTTCTCCGCCCTTGGCTGCGTTGTCCTTGGTGAAGATGCGGGTGCCGAGGGTGATGTTTTTCTCGATCTTCTCGCCCTTGAGGATCTTGAGGGCTGTGTCGATGGCTTCAGCGCCTCCGGTTGGATACTGGAACGTGGCGGTGATGATGCCATCCTTCACATACTGCACGCCTTCGTGCGGCAGAGAGTCGATGCCGATGAATTTGATCGTTTTCTCGCGGCCCTTGCCCTCGAGCTTGGCTGCGGTGTAGGCGCCGTGCGCGCTGGGATCGTTGTGTGCGTAGACCGCGTCGATGTCCTTCGCGCCGGGGAAACGGGTTAGTGCTGAAGCCATCTCACGGCGAGCGTCCGGCTCGAGCCAGTGGCAATCCGCGGCGTAGACGATCTTGATCTGCGAGCCCTTGATGCCCTTCATGAAGCCGTCGTGACGCTCCGCGGCGGGCGTGCTCGTCATCAGGCCCTTGAGCTCGACTATGTTGCCCTTGCCGCCGAGCAGCTTGACCATATACTTGCCCGCTTCCTCGCCGATCTTCACGTTGTCGCCGCCGATGAAGCAGGTGTACTTGTCACCTTCGACCTTGCGGTCGAGCACGATTACGGGAATGCCCGCATCCATCGCGTCCGAGACCGGCTTCGTAAGCGGCAGCGCCTCCTTGGGGCTGATGATGATCAGATCGACCTTCTGGTCCACGAACTCCTGCACTTGTGACTGCTGTGTCGTGGTGTTGTTCTGGGCGTCCTTGAAAAGCATCTTGATCTCGGGATGCTTATCGGCGGCGGCCTTGACGTCCGCGTTCATCTGCACGCGCCACGGCTCGCCGAGATTGCACTGCGACATTCCAATAACGTAATTCTTCGCGCCCCGAGGCGCGTTGGCCGCTTCTTTCCTTCCGCAGCCGGTGAGGGCGATGATAAGGATGATGACTGCAAGCAATGCGAGTCTTCTCATTTGGTCCTCCGTTTCTCGACTTTCTCCAATGTCTGTTGTATCAGTACGGCAACTATGATGAGGGCGCCTCTGATGACGAGCTTCTGGGGCTCCTCGAAATTGTTCAGGCTCAGGATCTTGTTGATGTAGGCGATGATCATGGCGCCGAGGAACGTGAAGAACATCCCGCCCTTGCCGCCCATCAGGCTAGTTCCGCCAATCACGACAGCGGCGATGGCGTCGAGTTCGTAGGTGAATCCCGCTTCAGGGTCGCCGTAGCCGTTGAGGCTGGCGTTGCAGAGTCCTGCGAGGCCGGCGGTCATTGCGCAGAGCGCGTACGCGCCGATCTTGACCCATGCGACGTTCACCCCCGAAAGGCGGGTGGCTTCCTCGTTTCCTCCGATGGCGTAGATGTGCCGGCCGAACCTCGTGTACTTCACTACGATCCACAACACAGCTATCGTCACGAAAAAGAGCAGCACTACGGGCTGGATGCCGATCGTGCCGATGTGGTTGGTCATCGAGTCGAATATGTGGGGCTTGCCGGACTGCATCGCGTACCACGGCTGTGCGCCGGGCTGCACCTTCAGACCACCGCATAACCACTTCGCCGCGCCTCGCGCGACCAGCATCATCCCGAGCGTCGCGACAAAAGGCTGCATTCGGAACCGCGCGATCACAAATCCGCTGATCGCGCCCATGAGCGCCGCCGCGAGGATTGTCACCAATACAGCCGGTATCGGAGACCATCCGTACCCTATCAGCAGGAGCGAGAACAGCGTCGCCGAGAATCCCAGGACCGCGCCGACTGAGAGGTCGATTCCGGCTGCCAAGATGACTAGAGTCATTCCCGCCGCGAGAATGCCGTACTCGGCGTAGTAGAGAAGCGTGGTGCGCTGGGTGTCCCAGGTGAGGAAGGTCGTGACATTCGTGCCGGGAATCCTGGGCGTGAAGACTGCACCCAGAATGAACACGAGCACGAACGCTAACACGCCTCGGTAGCGGCCCGCGAGGTCGAGTATGTTCGAGAAGCGATGTTTTGCCATTACTACTCTATTAAGCCCAACTATTTGCTATACCTCCCTGTGAATCGGTCTCACGGATGGGTAAAAATAGATTGAGACATCGTGCGGTAGAACGCAGTGGCCGGCGCTGTCCGAGACGAGGCTCGGACACCGCGGGCCGCCCCCGCTTGCGAGGCGAACTATCGACCTCGCAAATGCGGGAGAGCGGAGTCTCGGAGGTCGGTAACATGCGAAACGATGAAGCCCACAAAGATGATATCACGATAGAGGAAGAAGCCATGGCTCAGTACGTCAGGCCGGGGCTGGCTCTAGGTCATACCGTGCCCGATTTCAGGCTGCAGTCCGCGGATGGCGGAGTAGTGTCGCCGATGGATTACAAGGAGAGGAAGAACCTGGTCATCATATTCTTCAACCCCTGTGACAGCGACAACCTTGAGATGATTGCGGAGGTCGGGCGGCGATACCCGGAGTTCACAGAGGAGAACGCCGAGGTTCTGGGCATAGCGGCAGGCCCGATAAACGTCTTCAGTGAATGTGCCAAAGCGCTCCATTCACCGTTCCCGCTGCTGGCCGACGTGCGGGATGAGGCGAGGTGCGCTTACTGCGTGGCTGGACCGATGATCTTCGTGGCCGACAGATACGGTGAACTGAAGATGCAAAGCGCGATCGGCGACAACCTGGATGTGCTGCTGGACGAAGCGGTCTCCACGCTGGAGTTGGTTGAGATCGAGTGTCCGGAATGCGGAGTCTCAACCTGGCCGGTTGAGTAGCATGCTGCCTCCCGGTGGGTATATACGCGCCGGGAGGAGAACATGAAACACTTACTGCTTGTCTGTGCAGCGCTTTGCACTCTGTGCGCGCCGGTTGTCTGCAGGGCTCAATGGGCCGGGCCTGAACCAGGAAAGGGATTCTTGGACAGGCCGCCGGTGTATGTACAGAATGAGCCGTACTTTCCTTTGACGGGTCTGGGCGTCATAATGCCCAATCCCGGAGTCCTGGTGCCCGACGTAGATTTCTCTGGAGTCTCAGCGGACCACTGGATTCACAACGGCCACAACGTGCAGCCAGGTTTGGATCTGGAACTGCAGTGGATTCGGGTCGGGGCTCTGCGAGGCTTCAGAGGCGGGTGGGCTGCAGGCATATCCGTTCCCTACTACCGAAACCTGGTCCTGGGCAATATCGGTGGCTTTCCAGCGACCGCGATAGCCGAGGGTTTCGGCAATGTGGCGCTTGGTGCAAAGAAGGTTGTCTGGCAGGACAAGTGCCAGATACAGCGTGTGATCGTGGCCGGAGCGGTTGAGCTGCCCACCGGCAAAGACGATGCGATCTTCAACCAGACCAACCGCGCTACCACGGGTTACTACGGGCCGTCACAACGCATTCCGTTGGGCTGGCAGCCGTCCACAGGAACGTGGAATGGCCTCATGGCGCTTGCCTACGGCCACTATTATAAGCGCCTGAGTTGGGAGTTCCTGCTTGCTGGAAAGATCAACGGGACCGGTACACAGGATGTGCACGTTGGCGATCTATTCGTGACTGCGCTGACGGGCACTTACGGTATATCCAAGAGCCTGGCCGGCACGCTGGGTCTGACGATACGTGCGCAGGCCGACGACGATTATCCCAACTCGCCGATTCCCGTCAACCAGTTTCCTTTGACGGCAACGACGACGCACAGCACGCTGTTGTATCTGGACGTGGGGGTTCGCTACGTGGTGATGGACAAAGCCGTCATCGGTATCGCGATCCGAACACCCATCAACAAGCCATCCGAGGGTATGGACCCGACCACGTCGGTGTCGTATATCTTCTATCCGAATATGTGACGGTCGCTCGTCTGGGCCGCGCGCAAGCTGCGCGGTTGTCGGCTCGGGGGAATCATTCGCGCTCGAGTACGAATATGCCGTAGTCCGCGAACATATTGGGCAGGGCGAGGACGTGTTTGCACGTGTGCTCGCCGATGACCAGGTCGGTCTCGTGCAGGATTCGCAGGTTGTGCTCGCGGCAGAACCGGCGGAAGTCGCTGATTGTGGTGAGGTGGATGTTTGGGGTGTCGTACCACTCATACGGTAGTCGCGACGTTTTGGGCATGACCCCCTCGAACATCAACTGAAATCTGACGCGCCAGAACCCGAAGTTCGGGACCGATATGATGCACTTCCTGCCGACTCGCGCAGCCTCGAGTATGAGAAGATCCGGCCTCTGCAGGACCTGGATGGTGCTGGTGAGTATTACGAAATCCATGCTGCCGTCGTTGAAGTCGGCGAGGCCTTCGTCGAGGTCGCCGTGGTAGACGAACAGGCCCTTCTCGACGCACGCCTGCACGGCGGTGTCCGAGAGCTCGATTCCCTGCACGCGCGCACGCTTCCTCGTCTGGAGCGCCTTCATGAGCTGACCCTCGCCGCAGCCCAGATCCAGCACCGACGCGCCCGGCGTAACCAGATCGACGATGTAGTTGAACTCCGGGCGGAGTTCGTCGTTTGCTTTGGTTCGCTTAGTCATCGGGGGCACCTTCGACACGCTCGGAATCTCTCGGGACGGCATATTCCAGGAAGTTGGTGATCAGGCGAGTGAGGGTGTCCACTTCCAGCAGGAATGCGTCGTGGCCGTAGTCGGACTGAATCTCGGCGTAGCTCACATCAAGGTTGTTGCGCCGCAGCGCCGAGACGATCTCCTTCGACATATACGACGGGAAGAGCCAGTCCGAGGAGAACGATATCACCAGGAAAGCCGCTTTCGCGGCCGCCAGTTCCTTGCGCAGGTCGCCGCTCGGCTGGGCGAGATCGAAGTAGTCCATTGCCTTCGTTATATACAGGTAGGAGTTGGCGTCGAAGCGGGTTACGAACGACTCACCCCTGTAGCTGAGGTAGCTCTCGACCTTGAACTCGGTCACGAAGTCGTAGTCAGGTTCGCACTTGTCCTGCAGATCGCGGCCGAACTTCTGGTGCATGGACCTGTCGGATAGATATGTGATATGTCCGATCTGGCGCGCGATTGCTAGGCCGTGAGTTGGGCCGGGAGTGCCGTAGTAGTTGCCGTGGTTCCAGTTCGGGTCGCCCATGATTGCGTGCCTACCTACCGCGTCGAATGCGATCGCCTGCGGCGAAAGGCGGCCGGTCGTTGCGATTGGAATCGCCAGCCTGACCATTTCGGGGTACGATACCGCCCACTGCAGCACCTGCATTCCGCCCATGCTCCCGCCCACCACGCACAGAAGCTGCTCTATGCCCAGATGGCGGATCAGCTCCTTCTGTGCACGGACCATGTCCGCGATTGTGAGCATCGGGAAATCTAGCGCGTAGGGCTTGCCCGTTGTTGGGTTGATGGAGCTCGGACCAGTGCTGCCCTTGCAGCCTCCGATGCAGTTGGAGCAGACCACGAAGTAGCGGTCGGTGTCGAACGCCTTGCCCGGGCCGACCATCGTGTCCCACCACGGCTTGTGGGTCTCATCCGTGGGGTCGATACCCGCGACGTGGGCATCGCCAGTGAGAGCGTGGATGATCAGGATGGCATTGCTTTTGTCGGCGTTGAGGCTGCCGTAGGTCTCGTAGGCGAGCGTGATCGGGCCGAGCTTCCTGCCGCACTCGAGCGCGAGTTCGTTCGGTGGCTCAGCGAATGTGAAGTACTGCGTTTCGACGGTCCCTACGGACCCGGGTTCGGATGGAATCATTGCCCTGCCTGAAAGATATGGGTGAGAAGACGTCCAGCACCGAGAATACCACAACCACGCTTAACGGTCAACGTTCGGCGCCCCCTCGTGAGTTCAGTTCTGCGGGAATGATGTCATGCTGATCCTGAATCAAGTTCAGGACTTTCAGCATCCATCTGCGAAGGGATGCGCCCTGAACTCTCGTGGATTCTACGAATCAACTGACGTTCCGAGGGAATCAAGTTCAGGGTGACGTGGATTGCTGCCACTTGCTCCCGCAGAACTGAACGGACATATGCCCCCCCGTGATACCCGAGTCCGGCTCCGTGTGTTCATCATTGCATCGATATCGCGTACAGACCTATGATCGCCGCGTTGGCGGCGTGAGCGGTCAGGCAAAATGGGCAGGGGACGTGGATATGGAAAAGCAACTCCTGTGTCAGGTAGGCGCTGAACCCGAGTCCGACTATCAGGAACCCCAGCATCTCCCAGGGGGCGAACCAGCGACCGATGACCAGGCGAATTGTGGCCGCGCCCAGCAATACAGCGAAATACGCCGCGCCGAGGAGGGCGTGAGGGATGCCGAAGATGGTCGATTGGGGTGACAATATCACGCTCGAACAGGAGCGGGAGGCGAGTTGACACACTCCGGAACCCTCCAGTGCCGCCGGACTGAGCACGCCATAGTGAACTAAGGCGAGGTAGCTAGAATCGGCAAATCCCAAGAGCGCCAATAGCCCAATGATAGCCGGTACCAAGTGCTTCATCCCAACATCGAACGCGCTTCATGGATAAAATACCCGCTCACAAACCGGACGAAATCGCGGAACAACTCCCTTGTCAATACAGCCGGGTAAGTGCTGCCAAGCTCCCGCTCGAAATCCACGGAGGGATCAATGTTCGGTCGTTCTTCAGGCAAGATTGATCTACCCAGCGTGCCCGCTACTCTCGCGCGCATCATTCAAATCACGAACTCCCCTGACGCCTCAGCCGACGGCGTAGCGGGAGTCGTGATGCTGGACCAGTCGCTCGCAACAAAGGTGCTCAGGATAGCCAACTCAGCTTTCTACGGGCGCAGGGTCAAAGCTGAGACAATCTCGGAAGCAGTGGTTACCCTTGGTTTCAGCTCGATACGCAACCTCGCCGCCTCGGCGTCGGTTGTAGACGCACTTTTTCCCAAGCAGATGTTCCCTGGTTTCAGTTGGCAGGATATGTGGGTTCATTCCGTCAACTGCGCGGTCGGGGCGGAGGTCATTCACGCCCGGATCGCACGCACGAGCGGCTCGGAGGTCGGCTTTGTCGCAGGGCTCCTGCACGATGTCGGCAAACTGATCCTTGCTCGCGCGCTGCCCGAGCGCTTCAGGCAGGTGATCGAGGCCTGCAGGGACTACAACTTCACGATGGCCCAGGCTGAGCGGAACCTGCTGAGCACGGATCACGCCAAGATCGGCGGAGAGTTGGCGGAGGGCTGGCAATTCCCGGACAGACTGCGCGATGCCATTGCATATCATCACAGCCCGGCCGACGCCTGTGATAACGAAGACCTCGCACGGGCGGTGAGCGCGGCTAACCTGCTTGCCAAGCGAATGTCGAGGAACTATGTCCTTGGTATGGGCGTGGAGATCAGCCTCAAGGATGTTGCTGATGAGGCAGGGCTGGTGGTTGAGGATATGGACTACATCGTCAACACAGTTCGAGAGAGGATGCACCAGTGCGGCGAGATCCTTTCGTGGAGCTCATCCATGCCAGGAGCCAAGGCCGCAGCCTAGAGCAGACCGCAGACAGTCGCAATCGGTATCAACAGTGAACCAGAGTGCTTCGGGGAGCTTCTTCCCGAAGCATTTTGCTTCTGCGCTACCTTCGTCCCAAGCTGCTTTACGCCCGCCTCCCTGGGTGCTATAGTATATCGCGAAAGCTACTTGCGTGGAGGACACCCAGTTGACGCCTAGAGAGAGAGCCGTGGCAGCATTCGAGCTTCGGCAGCCCGACGACATAGTGCCGACTTTCGAGCTTCAGTTCCAGCTTGCCGAGGAGCTGCTGGGCAAGAGGCACATCGGCGATAGGGAACTCGATGAGGCCGCATCGGCTGATGCTCGCGAGAGCATGCTCCGCGCGAACGCCGAACTCTATCTCGAAGAAGCTGAGACTCTGGACTTCTCGATCATCGCGGTCAACATGGGCCCTCATCGCCGCGAGTATATGGTTGAGACTCTCAAGCATATGCAACGGGTCGCAGGGGACAAGTACCTATACGCGATCATGGCCGACGGCACTATGGGCATTCCCAATGGCCAGAACATGATGCAGGTGGTCGAGGACATCGCCGAGCGTCCGGAGGAAGTCCACGCAAACCTGCTGGCCAGCGTCAATGGGACAATCGAGCACGCCAAGTGGCTTGCTGACGCGGGCGCCAACGTTGCCCTGATGTGCGCGGACTACTGCTTCAACGTCGGGCCCTTTCTGTCGCCGAGCATGTTCCGTGAGTTCGTCACGCCGTATCTGACGAAGTCCGTGGCCGGTCTGCGTGAGCTCGGGATGTATACCGTAAAGCATACGGATGGTAACATCATGCCGATTCTCGACCAGCTCGTTGAGGCCAAACCGCATGCGCTGCACTCCATCGACCCTCAGGCGGGAGTGAGCCTCAGGGAAGTCAAGGCTCTGGTGGTCCGCAAGGTGGCCTTGTGTGGCAATGTGCACTGCGGGATGCTGCACAACGGCACCGTGGAGCAGGTGATCGAGGATTCGAAGCGCGCGCTGCGTGACGGGATGCCCGGCGGCGGTTACTTCTTCTGCACGAGTAACACTCCGTTCAAAGGCATGCCCCTGACGAATTATCTGGCTATGCTCGATATTCGCAAACAGCTCGGCAGATATGATTCCTGACATCTTGTTCTATTCTTGACCTCACTGTCTCAGTCGTCCACGATACTGGCTCGACAAAAACCAGCATGTTTACCAGGTTGACTTACCAGCGCTTGGCTGGCATACTGTTTTTATACTGTCTGTGGGGGGGGACGCAGGCGCAATCTGGCCTGACTCAGAAAACGCGTCTGCAAGACGCGGCGGGACTTCACGTAGCGGTATCCAAAGGAGGACAAGAGACTATGGGGAGAAATGCCGGCAGAGACTGTCATCTGTCATCCCGTTCCCCCGGGATGCGGGTGGCGACATTCTTAGTCTTGGCGCTACTGATCGCGCTGAGCACGGCAGCGTTTTGCCAAACGCTGCCAACTCTAACGAATTTCGACAGCTATACGACAGGGGCGACAGCCCTCTTCCAGAAGCCCACCTACTCAGGCTCCACGGTCGGCATCAACACCGACAACACGGGCGCGGTTAGTACTGACAGGGCGTCAAGCGGCACTAAGTCGCTCAAGATCACTTGGACGTGGTCCAGTGGATCGACCAGCAACTGGGGGCGCTGCACCAGCAATGCGTGCACGAGCTTGCCGAACGTAGTAGTGCCGTGTCCCAGCCATACTAACAAAGTGCTGCGTATGAAGGTGTGGTTCGGCACCGGGCAACCGGTAATCGGATGGTGCATCGGCTGTCGCGAGGTGACAGGTAGCCCCGCGTTCGGGGCCAATGGAGGCACCACGGGCTCGATTAAGTGGGTTGGTGCTTCGGGCAAGACCGGAACCGGCCCGACGTGTACAACAAAGCTCGTCCCGATGGATGCGTGGCAGACATACGAACTCGACATGAGCGCTGAGCCCGTGCTCGCTTTCACCGGCAGCGGCAACTCGGTCACTTGCAGCACTAACAGCATGACCGTCCTCGAACACCTGGCCGTGTCGGATATCACTGGAGCTACCGGGACGCAGACGTTGTACATCGACGATGTTTCGTTCCAGACCGCCACAAGTCCGCCCACTCTTACGCTGACCCCGACGGCCGGCGGCACCGTGGGTGGCGGAGGGACAAAGACTGCCGGTAAGGACGTGACCGTGACGGCCACGCCGAGCTCCGGGTACCGTTTCCTTGGCTGGTCGACTGACTCGGGTGGCACGAGCATCGTGTCCACGTCGACATCGTACACATTCACGATGCCTGGCCTGAACTACACCCTTTATGCCAACTTCACTGATAAGTGGCTCATGACTGTTGGCGTGGGTTCCTCAGGTGGCGGAACCGTCACCGGCGGCGGCCAGCACACGGTCGGCGACCGGTTCGACATCACTGCCACGCCGAACACCGGATACACGTTTGTGAAGTGGTCTACAAGGGCAGACGGATCGGACTCCGTGTCCACCGACAATCCCTACAATGTGACCATGCCAAACAATGACTATGCTCTGTATGCCATATTCACGCCAGGCACCTACACGTTGGCCGTAAACGCAAATGCGAACGGCGCTGCGACGAGCACGCCCGGCGATGGCGGGGTCATATATAACACGTCCGTTACGGCCAAGGCCGTTCCCGACGCGGGCTACTGCTTCAAGGGGTGGTCTACGGACTCGGCGGGCAACACGATCGTCTCGACATTCCTGACCTACACGTTCTCCATGCCGGGGAGCAATTACACGATCTACGCCAACTTCGTTCCGCAGAACAAGTTTGCGTATACCGAAGGCTTCGAGAGCTACGTGGCCGCGTCAGTTGACGGTACCGGCAACCCTGCGAATCCCAGTGCCAACAATTTCGGCAGCATAGACAGCAACGATACGGGCCCCAACAATGGCGGTTCGAATCCCTGGTGGGGAACCAATCCTCGCAACGGCGGTGTGTGCCTGGCTGCATGGGGAACCACTCCGCACAGTGGCAACAAGATGCTGTGGAGTGCGTATTCGGGCAATGGCACGGATTACTACAACTTCGCGTTCCGCAACAACGGTGGCCGCAACGTCCAAGGCAACTTCTGCGTGGACTGGTACTTCCAGGACACGCTGGGTACGACATTCGACCTGGCCGGCAACTACATCGGGGACTCGCTGAGACTCCTGTCGTATCATAAGGCAAGTCCCAACCAGAACCTGCATGTGAGCAATGCCGACTATGACTCGACCTCCAACTACACGGACTCCAACTTCAATTCCAGGCTGCAGTTGGGCTGTGCCAGCGACAACTCCACCGGCTTCCAGTCCGGAAAGTACCAGGCGAGGATTATGGGTGGAAGCAGCAGCTATGCAAACGGCTGGTATAACCTCGGCCTGTCACGCAGCGTCGGTTGGCATCATGCCAGAATCGTAGTCGGCCCGGTCAAGAGCGACACGACTAACGACGTTAGCTTCTACATCGATGACATGAGCACGGCTGCCAAGACAGCCAGCCTTGCCGCATACGGATATAACCTGATATGCACCGAGACTGAGATGAAGATCGGCGCCAACTGGGGCAAGTGGGCATACTACGACGATATCACGGTCGAGACGCTGCCTTCAATGCCGAGTCTCGAAGTCTCGCCGGCCTATGCCAGCACTTCGACGACGGCTACGTTCGGTGGCTCGTTCTCGTCATCGTCGGTCAGTTACCTGGTTTCGGTTAATGGTGGAGCGTTCGCGCCTGCCACAAGTCCCTTGGCTATAGACGTCAGCGGCTGGGGCCAGGGTTCGTACTCGGTAGCGGTCAAAGCAGTGGATGCGAGCAACTGGGAGAGCGGTGTTGCCACCGCGATGATCACTGTAGACAGGACCCCGCCCACGACGCCGATTATATCGAGCGTGGACGTGAACGGGTTGAGCGCGACAGTGACCTTCGGCGGATCCGTCGATTCCAGCCCGTTCCACTATGAGCTCAAGCTGGATGGTGGTTCTTTCGCTCCGGCTGCGAGTCCGAAGCTCCTGAGCGGGTTGTCCGGCGGCAGCCATACGGTCTACGTGAAGGCCGTTGATGACGCTGGGCTTGAGAGCGGCGTTGCCAGCCACGCGTTTGTGGTTGACGGTGTTCCTCCGGCGATTGCGGACATCAGCGTTACACCGCAGAACGTCGGCGCCACCGGCAACTGCCTCAAGGGCAAGCTGTGGGTCGATGCCCACGTTACTGATGCCGGAGGATCGGGGCTTGCCTCGGTCCAGATCAAGCTTGACGACGGCGATTACGAGGATATGCCCGTCAAGGACGGCGGTAACCCCGGCGACTACGAGAATGAATACACGATCGATGCGTCCTGGGCGAACCGCGCGCATTCGGTCACGATCAGGGCAACAGACGGCGCGGGCAATGTAAGCATCTGCGATCCGATCGCGTTCAACGTCAACAAGAACGAGATCACCGGCGCCATCGGTCTGCAGAACTTCACGGCTGCGCTGAAGTATCGAGAGGTTGCGTTCGTTCTCAACGGCTCGACCACGAAGGTGGTCAATCTGGGCTTCCTCAACGGCATGGCTGCATACTCGATTGTGGATGTGCCTGACCTCACGACGATCAGCGCGAAGACCGCGTGGAGCCTGCGCAGGCTGATCACCGGCCTGAGCGCAAGCGACGGTCAGTATGAGGCCAATTTCACCGGCACGAAGACCGTGCTGGGCGGCGACCTGACCGGCGATAATGTCATCAATGCTCTGGACTACTCGGCGCTGCGCGGCGCCTGGGGTACGAGCAGCGTCGGCGACATCAACGGCGATGGCTACACCGACAACGCGGACTACCTGATACAGAAGGCCAACTGGTACGGCAAAGGGGACGCCCAGTAGGACACTGACATACCGGGCGGGGCGGCTATCTGCCGTGCCCGCCCTCCGAGGAGCTGAAAGGAGAGATCAGATGGTGAAGAGCTTGCTTAGAGCAGCCGTGCTGGCGGGAGTCCTGATGATGGTGTTGGGCGCGGTCGCGGTTGCTGACGATATCTGGTATCCGTGGTGGGACCGGACGCCGAACGTGACGTATTACTGGGATAGCTGGACCGACCTGGTCGGCGCGAACGGCTACGCGCCGGATAGCCAGATCGGCGTCGGGAGCGCGACGGCTGACGTGACGGTTGGCGACGGTGGCGCGGGCCTGTTTGCCATTGGCGATGCGGTGCCGGGTTACGGCAGCAAGACCGACATCTGGGATATGGGCCCGGGCGGGGCGATGAACCTCGATGTCGCGACGAACCCGAGCGGAATGCTCGTCTGGGTGCAGGTCACATATTTCCAGAGCATGTCCGTTACTCCGACGGTCAATGTGATCGGCGCGCAGCAGATCGGCTTGGTGCGCAGCGCTTACGAGGTACGCCAGGTGCAGCAGAACCTGACGCTGTCGGACGACGTCGAGCCGCAGCAGTGGGTCACGTACATGAGCCTCTGGCGGCTGGATCCGGGCGCGGTGTTTGGCGGGATCAACATCGCTGCAGACAGCAATATGGGCGCCGTGATCGATCAGGTTGTGGTCGATACGCGCGTTCTGCCGGAGCCGACGGCGGTCGTGTTGGCCCTGATCGGCAACTGCGGCCTGTTTGCGCTGCGAAGGTACCGCAGAAAGTAAGATTGCTACACGATCCAGATGATATGCGTTACCGACCGGGCGGATTCCACATCGCTCGGTCGGTTTTTTTGCTTAGGATCGAGCGCGACTGCGCTCTGGCAGCTCAGCATTAAAACAGGTATCTTTACCGGGTTGACATTGTCTAGCTTAGCTGGCATATTGAACGTACGATAATACAGGATCAATGGGAGTGTGCTCCGGCTTGTAGTCTGACGGTCGGGGCGCAACGAGATCCGAGCTGAGTGGGAGGGTAACCATGGGGGGGAATGTCACTGCTCACGCTATCCGATCATCGCGATCCCCTGGTGTCAGGATGGCGGCACTTCTGGCCGGTTTGCTGCTCGTTGCATTGAGCGCACCGGCTATGGCGGCGTATACGACTGTCTGGACTGAGGGCTTCAACGGGGACCTTAGCAACTGGACCCAGAGCACCGCATTCACTTACAGCACGACGCAGAATCACAACGCCTACACGGGAGCCGGCGCTGCGTACTGCGCTGCCGGCGCTTCGTCACAGATGTATCGGTCGTTCGCTCGGCCGTTCGCGGACGCCCACGCGACAGCCTACTTTTGGGACTATAAAGGTGGCTACAAGAGTGGTGTTTGCGGAGGAGGGTTCCGCCAAGCTCTTTCGCTGCGCAACGCGGCCAGCGTAATACTTGACAATGGTATCTCGCAGAACGGCGCGACGTCTTATACCTGGCGTCAGGTCGGCGCCGGCGGAAGTGGTGTCAATACTGCCTATGCCACCCGCAACCCCAATACTAGCTGCAATCCCGCCTGGATACTCTACGAGATTACCGTCACCCCGGGAGCTACGACGGCTACGTGGACCGCGTCAGTTACCGATGGGGCGGGCACGACCACAAGCGCGGCGCAGACGCTGAGCTCGACGTTCTTCAGCTATGGCATCGAGCGTGTTACCCTGGGTCTCGGGACGTCGTCAACGCCCGAAAGCTATTGGGATGACATCAAGTTCGAAGCCACTGCGCCAGCATCGCCGACAGGCGCTTCCGGTACGGCCAACTCGACCAGTCAGATCACCTGGTCGTGGACGCGCGCGGATAACAATGTGTTCGGTTTTGATGTTACCGACGGATCGACCGCCAAGGCTCCGGCTTACCCGAACTCCGGCTGGCTCACAAGGGCTGCGACATCGTGGGCTGAGACCGGGCTTGCGGCAAACACGAATTACACCCGATACGTTGTGGCATGGAACGGCAGTCTGACAGCCGCCAGCGGAGCAGTGTCGCGATATACGCTTGCTGACGCACCAACTGCCGGAACGAATGTGACAGCACCGGCCTCTGGCACTTACACATTCGCGGCTTGGCCCGGACTGACGAACCCGCAGAGCTTTGGCACAGGCAACAAGGTATCGAAGTTCAAATACAAGTGGAGCGCGAGTGGATCGGACTCGATAGTTGAGGGCGAAGGCACCGACTGGAGCGGCGGCACGATGACCGCTGTTCCAGGTACCGCCGGGACCTACTATCTGTATATGCGCTCCTATAACGGCAACGCCGTCGGCAACGGCAGCACGAAGTTCGGGCCCTACACGCTTGTCTCAGATGCGACGCCGCCGACGATTGCCAACATCACGGTGAATCCGGAGAACGTGGGATCGACCGGCAACTGCCTTAAGGGCAAGCTTTGGGTCGATGCCGAAGTGACCGATGTGGGCGGCTCCGGGCTGTCCACAGTCGAGATCAAGCTGGACAGTGGTGAATTTGAGACCATGCCGGCCAAGGTGGGTGGCAACCCTGAGGACTACGAGAAGGAATACGTGATCGATGCGTCCTGGACGAACGGCCCGCATTCGGTGACGATCAAGGCCTCCGATGGCGCCGCAAACACCGCCACGGCCGACCCGGTGAGCTTCAACGTTAACAAGAACCAGGTATCGGGCGCGATCGGCCTGCAGGGGCTGACTGCCGCGCCCAAGTACAGGGATGTTGCGTTCGTTCTCAACGGCTCGACCACGAAGGTGGTCAATCTGGGCTTCCTCAACGGTATGGCTGCATACTCGATTGTGGATGTGCCTGACCTCACGACGATCAGCGCGAAGACCGCGTGGAGCCTGCGCAGGCTGATCACCGGCCTGAGCGCCAGCGACGGGCAGTACGTTGCCGATTTTACGGGCAACAAAGTTGTGCTCGGCGGCGACCTCAACGGTGACAACGTGGTCAACGCCCTTGATTACTCGATCCTGCGCGGCGCCTGGGGCAGTGGCGGCGCAGGCGACATCAACGGCGATGGCTATACGGACAATGGCGATTACCTTATTATGAAGTCCAACTGGTACGGCAAGGGAGACGCCCAGTAGGCACGTAGTAGGCAGTCTGGGGCGGCGGCAACCGCCTCGCTGTCGGGGGAGGAATGAAAGGAGACTCAGATGGTGAGGACTTTGCTCAAATCAGCCATTCTTGCGGGGCTAATTGTTGTGGTCGTATGCGGCGTCGCTTTGGCCCAGTATAGCAGCGCGAACGACATCTGGTATCCGTGGTGGGATCGAACACCGAACGTGACATACTATTGGGACGACTGGACCTCGATTGTGGGCAGCAATCCGTATGCAGTCGCTCCCGACGTAATCGGCCCATCGGGCGGCGGCACCGGATCGGCTGTCGTGAAAGTTGAGGAGCCTGGCGCAAGCCTGATGGAAGGAGTCTGGGATGGGTTTGGAACCAAGACCAACTTCTGGGACCTCGGGCCTGGCGGCAGCATCAATATCGACGTGGATACGAACGCCCAGGGAATGCTCTTCTGGGTGCAAGTGACCTATCATGACGGGATGGCCGGCACGCCGACCGTCAATGTTGCGAATGCGCAACAGCTCAACATTTCTCGCAACGTGTTCGAGCTTCGTCAGGTTGTAGAGAGCACCGGCCTGCCCGGGGACAGCGAGGCGCAGCAGTGGGTTACGTACATGAGCCTCTGGCGTCTTGATCCCGGTGCGGTGTTCAGCGGTATCGATATTTCGACCGGTGATGGCGGTGCGGTTATCGACAGCGTGATCGTCGATGCTCGTGTCCTGCCCGAGCCGACCGCGGTTGTGCTGGCTGTGTTCGGCAACTGCGCGCTGTTTGCGTTCCGCAGATATCGCAGGAAATAGCCTGACATCATATTGCGAGCAGGGATAGAGACCGGGCGGCCTGATGACAGGTCGCCCGGTTTTTTGCTCGCCAAGTTCGGTCACAACGCTGTCCTGGGTATAGAACCTCCAAGCTTGAGTGCTGGAGGTCTGCCCGATGCCGCTATCCAGACAAGACAAGATCGATCTCCTGCGCGAGATGATGCTGATGCGCCGGTTCGAGGAGAAAGCGCATGAGATGTATGAGAGCCGTAAGGTTGGTGGGTTCCTTCACCTCTACATCGGCCAGGAGGCGGTCGCGAGCGGGTTCACGTGGCCGATCGAGCCCCAGGATTACATCATCGGAGCGTATCGCGAGCACGGGCAGGCTCTTGCCAGGTGCGCCGAACCCCGCGCGATTATGGCCGAGCTGTTCGGCAAACGCGATGGCCTGTGCGGCGGCCGCGGGGGCTCCATGCACCTCTTCAGCAAGCAGCGAAGGTTCCTGGGCGGTACGGCCATCGTCGGCGGCGGGCTGCCGATCGCTCTTGGTGTCGGATTCGCCATCACGTATCGTGAGGAAGACGCCATCTGCCTGTGCTTCTTCGGCGACGGGGCGATAAATGAGGGATCATTCCACGAGTCACTGAACCTGGCCTCTCTCTGGAATCTGCCCATTCTGTTCATCTGCGAGAACAACCGCTACGGCATGGGCACGTCGGTCGAGCGGGCGTCAGCGGTGCCGAACCTGTTCCGGCGGGCGCAGTGCTACGGTATGGAGGTGCAGACGGTGGATGGCATGGATGTGCTGAGCGTGATAGAGATGGCCGAGCGATGCGTCAATTGCGTGCGATCGGAGAGCAGGCCGATCTTCGTGGAGGCCATTACCTACCGCTATCGCGGTCACTCGATGTCCGACCCCGGTCACTATCGCAGTCGGGATGAGGTCGAGGAGTGGCGTCGCAGAGACCCGATCGCGCTGTTTGGCAACGTGCTCGTAAGCGAGGGCACGCTCTCGAAGCAGGATATCGAGGCGATATCCGCCGAGTGCGAGAGGACCATCGACGAGTCGGTGGCCTTTGCCGAGGCGTCGGAGCCGCCACCGCGCGAGTCGCTGTATGAGCATGTATACGCGTAGGGAGGCCGGATATGCCCGAGATCATGTATCGTCAGGCTCTGAATCATGCTCTTCGCGAGGAGATGCAGCGCGATGAGAGCGTGTTCGTTATCGGCGAGGAGGTCGGCGAGTACGAGGGGGCGTACCGCGTTACCGAGGGGCTGCTTGCCGAGTTCGGTGAGAAGCGCGTTCGGGACACCCCGATATCCGAAGAGGCCATCGTAGGTGTTGGCGTCGGCGCGGCAATGCTCGGGCTCAGGCCCGTAGTTGAGCTTATGACCATCAATTTCTCCCTGCTTGCAATGGATCAGATAATCAACCACGCGGCCAAGATCTACTATATGTCCAACGGTCAGTTCCCAATCCCGATGGTCATGCGAATGCCGGAGGGCGCGGGGATGCAACTCGGCGCGCAGCACTCTCAGCATTTCGAGTCCTACTTCGCGCACGTGCCGGGCCTCAAGGTCGTCGCGCCAGGCACGCCGTACGATGCCAAGGGGTTGCTCAAGAGCGCCATTCGGGACAGCAATCCGGTAGTCTTCATCGAGAGCCAGCTCTTGTACTCGAAGCGCGGCGAGGTGCCTGAGGAGGACTATACGGTGCCGATCGGCGTCGCGGAGGTGAAGCGCTCGGGCACGAGTGTCACGCTGTACTGCTGGCTGCGAGCAGTGGGCATGTGCCTGGCGGCGGCCGAAACGCTGGAGCGCGAGGGGATCAGCGCGGAGGTGGTCGATCTGCGAACGCTGCGGCCGCTCGACCTCGAGACCATGATCGGTTCGCTGAAGAGGACCCACCGCGCGGTAGTGGTTGAGGAGGCGTGGCCGCAGTGTGGGTTGGGCGCGCAGATAGCCGATGATCTGCAGCGGCTGGCTTTCGACTACCTCGACGGCCCGGTTCTGCGGGTCACGCAGGACGACGTGCCGATGCCGTACTCGCGCGAGTTGGAGCTGTCGGCGCTGCCGAATGAGGAGAAGATCGTCGCAGCAGTGAAGCAGGCAATGCGTGGGGCGGTCGAGGAGCGACCCACTGTGGTGTCGATCTAGCCCACGTGAATCCGGGCTAGGACTCGGCTGCGGGCAGGTGGATGCTGAATGTGCTGCCCTCGCCCGGCGTGCTCTCCACTTCCACGTGTCCCTTGTGCGCCTGGACGATGTGCTTGACGATCGCGAGGCCGAGGCCGGTGCCGCCGAGGTTGCGGCTGCGGGCCTTGTCCACGCGGTAGAAGCGTTCGAAGAGCCGCGGCAGGTGCTCCTCTTCGATGCCGCACCCTGTGTCCGAGACACGGACTATCAGTTCGTCAACGTCGCGCTCCGCGCTCACCGTCACCCTGCCTCCGCGGCTGTATTTGATGGCGTTATCGAGCAGGTTGGTAACTGCCTGCTCGAGCAGACGGCTGTTGCCGCGTATCTCGAACGCATCGCCGCAGTCAAGTGTCAGCTCGACCTCGCTGTCGTTGGCCTTGGTCTGGCACATCGTGACGGCGGAGTGCAGGACGCTTCTGATCGAGAGCGGCTGCATGGGTATCTCGGCAGCATCGGCCTGCTGTTCGATCTCGGAGAGCATCAGCAGGTCCTCTATGATTGACTGCAACCTGCCCGCCTGTTTCTCGACTATCGCAAGGAACTCCTGGGTCTTCGCCGGGTCGTCGATGCCGTGACGGAGGGTCTCGACGAATCCCCGGATCGAAGTGATAGGAGTCTTCAGCTCGTGGGAGACGTTTGCTACGAAGTCGCGGCGGATGTTTTCGAGTTTGCGCATTTGCGTTACGTCGTTGAGCACGACGAGCGCTCCGATCCTGCTGCCGTCGTGGTCCAGGAGCCCCGCGCCGACTGCCTGCAGGATTCGGTCCTGCGCGCCGTGGAAGACAATCTCCGACTCGACAGGCGCATCATCCGTGCAGGATTCGCCCACAAACCTCTGCAAAGCTGGATTCCGTACGGCCTCCTGGATGGTCTTGCCCTTGACCTGCTCGAGGGTTACGCCCAGCAGTTCCTCTGCTGCGGGGTTGAGCAGCATGATGCGGTCGTCGTTGTCCAGCGCAATCACGCATTCGTTCATACTTGCCAGGATTGCGCGCTGCTCTCCCGCCTGCTGGGTGATGGTGCGCATCTGGCTGCCGAGTTGTGCCGCCATCGAGTTCAGGGTGTCCGCCAGGCTGCCGAGTTCCTCGGTGTCCGGAGGGCGGACGCGCGAATCCAAGTCACCGGCTGCGAGCCTTGCGGCGGCGTATCTGATCTGGCGCAGTGGGTGGCCTATACGTCGAACGACTATCAGGCTCACCAGTCCGGCCAGCACGGCGACCAAGAGAGTGCCGAGGAGTACGTGGCGATAGAGCGCAACGGGACGGGCGTCGATGCCGGTGGCGGCGAGCGACGTCCTTACGACGCCGACTATGCTGCCCTGTTCGCGCAGTGGTATCGCGACGTAGATCATCGTGATGCCGAGGGTGGGGCTGAGCCGCCGCGACACGCCTGTCCTGCCGGTAAACGCCTTGCGAATCTCGGGCCTGTTGCGATGGTTCTCCATCGTGGACGGGTTGCGTTCGGAGTCGGCGATGACTTTGCCGGAAGGCAGGATTACGGTAATCCGCGTGTCGCTGCTTTGGCCGAGTGACTTGAGTTCGCTCTCGAGGTCGGCGGTGTTGTCGGCTGAGAGACGGCGATCTGCGAGCAGGCGCTCTACCAGGCGCGCTCGGGTTTCGAGGTCGGATTCGACCTGCCGGTAGTAGAACTCACGCTGTGCCCCGAGTGCGTAGAGGCTTACCACTATCACCGAGGCCAGCGTCACCAGAAAGTAGATAGGAAACAGCTTCCAGACCAGCGCCTTGCGCCGCATTTGCTCACTCCGTATTCGTCATGACCATTCTAGACGCCGGACGGCAAAGTCGCAAGTGCGAGCAGGTGGATGCGCATTTCACGCTCCTTGTGAATAATGCGGGCTAAGGCGTGGCGGGCGAAGCGCCGGTGGGAGCTGTGGCCTGAGTGGGCGCGGGCCTGCCGATGACGCGATCCTCATAGACTACCAGGATGTTAGTCAACGCCCGCCCCGGTTTGCAGATGTTCTGGCCGCGGTAGTACATTCCGGCCGATGAGCCGCCGTCGATGCCGATCGCATCCAGGCACTGCAGGCCCTTCATTACGACGGCGAGCTCGTGCGGTGTGACGGCTTTTCGCGTTGTGATGAGTACCAGGCGGTTGAGGTTCGTCACGCCGATCGCGGACCGGCGGGCGCGGCCGAAGACGTGCGAGTCTCTGAAGCGCTCCTTCTTCGGGTCTACCACAATCTTGCCGCCCTGCAGGAGCATGAATCCGCCGGAGAGCACCGTCTCGAACGAGGTCCAGTCCACGTGCTTACCCCACTCGGCGGAGGCGACGCAGGCCTTGTTGTCGGACGTGATGCACAGGCCGGAGCCGTGCCCGCCGTAGTGGACCGACTTCCCCTTGCGCACGATATCGCCGGTGGGGTGAAGCGTCTTCTTGTCGAAGAACGTGCCGTTGATCGCCGCGACGGGGTTCGCGCGGCGCACCAGCGAACTCCAGCTCTCCGATGCTCCCACGCCGTTCGCCGCCATCTCGACGTCCACCCGCGCGCGGGGGTCGTTGAGGTTCACGTAGACGCAATCGACCGCGATTCCCGACACATACTCCACCCGATGCGCCACCGCCTTCCCCGTGAACGAGGCCGCGAGCTTGCCGTCCACCTGCGGGGGCGTGGACAGGCTCGTGATCTTGGAGTCCACCGGCTGGCCGGAGGGGGAGACGGGTGGCGCTGATGCCACAGCCGCCCCGCAACACAGCAGGGCAACCGCTGCGATGGGAAGGAGTCTCACTGCCCCGTCACCTCGCCCGGCAGCATTTCAGTCGAGTCGACCTGTACCCAGCCACCGCGGTCTTTGACGACGCGGTCGCGGGCGGCGATGGCCTTTTCTTCGTTCTCGATCCAGCCCTTGATGGTCATGGTCATGAACGCCGGGACCTCGTCGCGGTCGATGAGGCCGAGGTCGAGGTCGGCAAGCCACGCCATGTGCTTGATGAGTTCGTCAGTGTAGGTCTTGGCCTCTTCGAGGAGCTTGGCGGCGGCGTCGAAGTCGCCCGAGGCGCGGAGCTTTTCGATCTCGTCGTGCATGCGGTGGGCCTCGGTGAGCTTCTCGGCGGCCTCGTGCAGGAGCGCGACCTTGCGGACCCGGTGCCCATACGGGATATCTTCCGCCACGGCGGCGATGGCCGGGTCGATGAACTTGCGGCGTTGGTCGGCGAGCATGGCGCGGTCCGACGGTCGCGAGTCGTCCTTGACCCGGTACGGCAGGTCGATATTTTCGGCCCACTCGATGTAGTAGTCCAGCAGCAGCGGGCCGGCCTTGGGGCCGAAGTAGGTCGTGGCGTAGTCGCACAGCAGCTCGCGCGTGGTGATACTTGCGTCATAGAAGCAGCGGCCGGCGAGGTGGTGGTTGAGGGAGTGGTTCCACCAATACCCCTTGGGCCACATGAGCATGTAGATGGCGTCAACGCCCTTGTCGAGGATGTACCTGCGGTCGCTCTCGATTACGCGCTCGTAAGGCGCGGAGATCCACGGAGTGGCGAAGTTATCCGTGTAATACATACACAGAGTTAGACCGCCTTTCGCGGCCTTTCGCCAGGTTTCGAGGTTGTCGAGCCAGTCGTAGCGGGGATCGTCGAAGCCCATCCCGTGATGCCGGCCCCAGTGCGCCCATACGATTCGGAGCTTGTCGTGGGCTTTCGTGACCTGCGGGGGCTCGTGGACTGGGTGGTACCCGCCCGACGTTTCGACCATGACTTGTGGCGCACTGACCTGCAGCCGCTCGACGAGTTCGTTGAGCAACTGGAAGACCAGATCGCCCGGCGTGGATTTCGCGCACTCCGGGCACTCGCACGCGGGGCCGCCGTCGAATGCCAGCGTGCAGAATATGCTGATCGCGGTCCCTTTGTAGGAGGGGTCTCCCGACCCCGACTGTGTTCGGGGTCTGGAGACACCTCCTACGTCGTCTGCACCGAGGACGAACCGCTCGGCGTTGTCGATGAATGTCTTGCGCGCCTCGGCGTTCGACCAGCAGAACTGCCGCCCGCCGAAGACCTGCTTCACGCGCTTGCCGTCCATCATGCCGAACCATTCCGGGTGCTCGTCGAAGAACTCGTTCGGCAGGAAATGCGGGAAGCTGTGAGCGGGGCCGTGCAGCATCATGCCCCGCTTCTCGATCGCGCCGATCACACCGGTCGCGACCAGTTCGCGATACTGGTCCCCGACGTAGGTGTTGTGGTGACACTGCCAGCCCATGCAGTTGTAGCGGGCTTTCATTGCCAGATCGAGCTGCTTTTTCATCGCGATGGGGTCGATATCGAAGAAGAACGAGCTTGCGTTGCAGACCCTGATTTTGATCGGCGAGGCAACTGCATAAGTCCCGCATTCGAGCTCGACGTTGTCGAGCCGGGGCACGACCTCCGCGTCGGCGGGGTCCATCGTCGGATAGAACCACCGGCAGCCGATTCGCTCGAGGATCTCGTAGACGCCGTAGACTACGCCGCGCTCGTTGTTGCCGGCGATGATGATTCGGTTCTCGGATATGGAAAGCGCGAAGCCGTCGTAGCCCGCGGCAGGCTCGGGAAGCGATCCCGCCTCAGACGGGCAGATGTCGGACCGCAGCCCGAGAACGATCGACGGCGTCTCATCGACCGCGTCCGCGAACGGCAGCTCGAACCCGCCGATCATCGCCAGATACCACCGCAGCTCCCCCGCGGCGAATGCGCAGACCGTGCTCGAGTCTGACATGTTGATTGTGCGCCAGTCCGACTGGCCGTTTTTCACTATGCTGGCTTTGCCCACTGGAACCCCCCTGTGGTTGCTTACCTGGCATTGTAACACAAACGACAGGGACCTGCTCAGTCTACGTCCACTTGAACGTCCCATGCCAGTGATCTCGGGGACTTGCGGGCGCCAAGTACCGTCGAGGCCATGCTCGGTCTGGGCGCAGGCTTTGGCGCGGGTTTCGCGGCGACGGTTCTGGATGGGTGCGCCGGTCTGGAGGTGGCCGACGTCGCGGGATGCGACTGCTTGGGCGCTGAGGTCGTGCCGACAGCAGGGCTCGAGGCTCGCGAGGCGGCGACCGTCGGGGCGGTGGTGGCCTTGGCGGGACCAACGCGCTTGGGATGCACACTCATACTCACGCCGCCGCACGAAGACTGGATCATGACGATGGTGCGTTTGCCTCGGCCCGTGTCGAGGACCTCCTCGACACGGCTGATGCAGGTCAGGCCGTTGACCTTGCGATTAACAGGCGCGACCGGGACCTTGTATGTCTTCAGCAGGTAGTCGAAGGCGCCAGGCGCTACCTTCGCCGCGCCGCCTTCCTTCATAAGCCTCGCGATCGCCACGAAAGCGAACAGGCCTTGGAGTTGGCGGTAGATCGGCCGCTGCAGTGCGATCTCGTCGTAGCACTCGGTGAACTGCCTGGCGAAAGTCCCGGCGAGCGCGTCCGGCCGGCCCATGCCCGAGATGCCGCCCTTGCTGTTGAGGAACTCCTCCTCGGTCAGGAGCTTCACGGTGCAGCTTCTGAGAACCACCGCGCTGTCCTGCTGTTCGTATGTAACCTCGCCGGGGCTGAACCAGAATCGGTTCATTGAGGTCTGGGGTTCGTCCGATTCCGTGTGGGTGCGCATCTGCTCGCGCCGCGCGTCGGCGTGCAGGTCGGACAGGCTGCGGAAGCCGTCTATCCCGAGTTTGACCGACCCGTTGACGAGCCGCTTCATGTAGTAGTCCGCGTCAACCATCGTCCTGGCGAACTGCGAGTCGAACGGTACGCCCATCACACGTACGCTCTGCGGTCGGCGACCGATCTCGTTCCACTTGTCCGACGCAGCTCTGAGCGCATCATCGTTTGAGAAATCGATGGGTTCGGCCTGAAGAGCGTGAAGTTCGCACAGCACGCGCGGGTCGGGGTCGATCGAGCAGCCGGGGTCGGAGTAGTAGCGAATGCCGCCTTTGGTCTTGCCGTAGACGATCCAAGCGTTGCGCATCGCCACCACGAGGTCCTCGAGGTGCAGCGGAGGCAGGCTGGGATCCACAGCGCCCACAAGCACGATGTCCCTGGACTTGCGGTCGATCACGTAGCCGGTGAGGCGGGTGATGCCGCACAGGCTCTCGGCCTGATCAGTCAACTGGCCGGTCTTCATTGCTGCCGCGAGAATGTTCAGCGAGACCGCCCTGCCGGGTTTGGCGACAGCCGAGTGGCCTATGAGGGCAAGCATTACGCAGAAAGTGACCAGGCGGACAGGCGTGCGTATGAGCATGATGTTCCTCGCTCGTTTTGCTGAAAGCATTTTACCACAAAGCTGCATCGCCGTCTGGAGCCACTCTGCTATATCGGCAGGTCTATGATTGAATGCGGCGCGACTTCCGCCGCCACACCTCTCGCGCGGCAGTCGCACTTCACTGCTTTGTCAGTCCCATTGTAGACGAGCGCGTCGCGGCCACGGCGCGTGATCCACAGGCCGTCGATGACGCCGTCCGTGGCGAATGGCTTCAGCGTGGACTCGACTTGGAGCAGGTCGGAGCCGACGATCACGCTGCCTCCGGCCTGCTTCCACGTGTCGATCTTTGCCTGCACGGCATTGTCCACGTAGTCATTCTGGAAGATCACGAGTGCGCGGTAGTGGCTGGTGAGAGCGCCATCGCGGACCAGCAGTTCGTCGAGGACGTCGAAGTCTGTGAAGTCGCGCAACTGCTCGCACGCGCGGATGGTGGGGCCGAGATCGCCTCCCAGGCGGTAGAGCGTGGTGGGACAGAGAACCGCAACCGGCGTCTCGCCGGGCTGGCCGGTGATCAAGTGGGCGTACTTCCGGAGTTCCGGGACGTGCCTGTCGAACTCGTAGGTGAACAACTGCGAGGCGCCGCACGACGCATCCGAGAAGAGCCTGCGTACGAACGTGTTGGTGTCGATGTCGCCGGCCGGCTCGGTAGAGAGCGGTACGCCGTAGAAGCGGTAAGCCGTGCCGACCCATTTGTCGCCAAAGACCGCGCCCCGGCAGTCCGCGGGCTGCAGGACTATGCCATACTTCGCGGCCACCTTGGCGTAGCCGGGGCAGTAGGTGCCCCACGCGACGGGGTTCACCCCGCCTGCGTTGCCACCAGGCTTGAGGCGGACCTTCTCGCGAGGCCAGTATTTGAGCGCGGTCCTGATCGACCCCTCGGCGAAGTCGATGATTCCCTGGTGGTACCAGATGATGAAGTCGAGCCAGCGGCGCCGGTCCTGGGCAGACGCGAACGCGGCGGGAGTCGGCTTGACGCCGCCAGCGATCTCGCGCGGCGGAAGGATCTCGGAGAATGACCTAAGACTGGTCCCCCAAGCGCCATTGAGCGCGGCGATGTTGACGTAATTGGCTCGCATTGCGTCGCGGAACGCCGCGAGCGCGTAGGGGTCGGCGCACCAGTAGCCCTCGTGGATGTGGCCGCAGTTGATCAGCCATGAGACGTCCAACGGATAGTTGCCCTCGCCGTAAGGGCCGAGGATACAGGCGTAGACTCCGTCGAGGCGGTTGCCGAAGTGGTCGTGCAAGGCTTTGTAGAAGCGATCGTAGTATTGGAGGGTCCTCGGGTCGAAGATGGAGAGCGTGTTGGTATTCTGACGGTGCTCGACGCAGCGCATGAGCGTGCAATCGCCGCCGTCGCGAAGCCATACCGGCGGGAAATGTATCCAGTTGTAGGCGACGTATTCCAGCCCGGCATTCTTCACGGCCTCGTACTCGCGGTCGTGCTGGGTCCAGTCCCATTTCCCCGGCTCGCGCTCGACCGCGCCCCACGCGATGTAGTCCTCGTAGGCGTCGAGACCAGCCTGCTTCATTCGGGTCAGTGTATCGACGGGCGGGGGAGTCTCGTAAGTGCCCGGGACAGGATGCGCGCCGATGGGAGACGCGCCGATGTAGCCGACGCTGAGATTGCCGGCTGAGATGTGGCACTTACGTGGGGCGGATGCAGCGCCGGCCTGCGCACACAGACCCAAAAGCAGCACTGTGATCAGGAGCAGTCTGGGATCCATTCTTGTCCTCACTGGAAGCAGGTCTTCAGTATCACGAGCCGCTGATCGCCGCGAAGTTCGACCTCGACCGGCCCCGGTTTGCGCGCGCATGGCCACTCGATCGTCTTGTCCTCACCTGCGTCCAGCGATACCGCGGAGCCGACGGTTTTTCCGTCGAGCTTAAGCTCGATTTTGGCCGGCGTGTTGCCAGGATTGCGAAGCCTCACGGCGAACTTCGCAACCGGACGGCTGATCTGTCCGAAGAATATGCCCCAGCCGTCTTTGGTGGGGTCGGGCACCGGTCGCAGCCAGCCGTTCGCCGTGATGGTGTAGTCGCCCACCAGTGTTGCGCCGTCGATTCGGTGGTCATCGCCCAAGCGGCCTTTGCTCGTGCCGGCGTGCGAATACGTCCGTGAGTGCGGCAGGAATCCCTGCAGCGGCGACTCGAACGCGCCCGCGCGGAAAGCATCCTGGTCCCAGCGAATCGGTTTGGTCAGGTCGAGCACGCCCAGGCTCTTATTGGATGCGCAGTATGTGATCAGATTGGAGAGGAGCCTGGCGGCGACAGGATCGTGCTGCACTCGCTCCACGAGCCTGAACTGGCTCAGCAGAACGCTTCCTTTGCCTTCGTACAGCTCGACCATCGCCCAACCGCCCAGAAGCTGGTCGCAGGCGGCCCAGACGCGCGCCGACTTGAGGTCGGCGATGGTTGTGGGTCTCAGCGGCGTGAGCACCGGGTAGACGTCCGGAATCACGCTCGAGATGACGCCGATCTCGTTGAAGAAGCGCAGGTCGCGGCTGGACAGGCCGTCGAAGATCGGGTTGTTGCGGCCCATGGGCTGGATGTAAGTGAACGGGTGATATGGTCGGCGGTGCTCCATGTTGAGCTTCGCGGGGAGCCAGTCGCCGTTCCACTTTTCGCGATCTTGCCGGAGGCACAGCACCCGGCCCCCTGACTTGAGAAAGGGCTCCAGAGCCGCTTTGTCCGGGTATATTGCGTCCCCCAAGGCAGACTCGGCTATGACGAGAACGCCGCTCTCGGGCAGGCGTTCGAGATTTGTGATCTGTCTGAACCGAACTCCGAGCTGCCGCAGCGCGTCCGCGGTCTTTCCGGCCGGATCGAACAGTGTTACATCCGAGGCCGTACACTTGGCCCACTCGTGTGGGGCGACCGTGACCTCGAAGCTGTTGCGCGACATCTCGGTCCCGTTCTCGATGAGTTTGCAGTTGACGGTATAGTACCCGCGTGGCGTTGCGGTCGGTATGGGGATGGAAATCGTTGTCCAGGCGTTGGAGTAGTAGGGGACTGCGGCCAGTTCGGCTTTCGCCGAGCCTATGACCGAGCCGTCGGCCGCGACGATATCGACCGTGGCCTGGGATGGAGCGAGATCGCGACCGGAGTCGCTGTCATTTGCCACGCACAGTCGCATCTTGAGCGCGTCGCCCGCATAGATGTTTCGGCTCCAGCACTCGGGGCTGATGAGAACGGGCTGAAAGACGGTTCTGATCGTTTCGAATGCCGGCTTGAGTATGATGTCGCCAGCGGTCTTCGCGCGTGCCCAGCCGAGGTAGTAGCTGAATGGCATGATCCCTGCGACTGCCGTTTTGTCCGTTCTGCAGCGACGAGCGATCTCCACGATCTGCCGGGTCAGCTCCGCCTGGTACTCGAGCGAAGCAGAGCTGACATTCTGCGCTGTACCGACCCACTGCATCATGGTCGGCATCTGCTTGCTCATGGTCTCGAACTCGCCCGAGTCGGAAGTGTAGGCGCCGACGCATTCGGTGAGTGTGAGTGGCTGGTCCGCCTTGTCGGCGGCGTTCAGGAAATCGCGGAAGCTGCCGTACCAATCGACCGTATTGCCCGCGTACCAGCCGTAGTAGTGGTGGACGTCGTATACCTCGCCCGGCTCGCCGTGGCCGAAGCCGGCGTTGCCGATGACGGGTCTGGTGGGGTCGAGGTTGCGGAGGTCGTCGCGGACCCTGGTGAGAAGCGCCTTGTAGGTGCTCCCCGCGGTTTTGTAGTCCACCTCGTTGGTGAGGACGTAGATCATCACGCTCGGGTGGCTAGAGAGATCGAGGATCAGGTTGTGGTAGAACGGCTGCGCCTTGTCGAATGGCGGCGCGTCCGGTCCGCTGCCGCCTGCGCCGCCGTAGTGGCCGGCGAAGAGCATCATGCCGAGTTCGTCGCAAGCGTCGAGCCAGTCCTGCGGCTCAGTGCGGATGATGTTCACGCCCGCTGATTTCAGGAGCTTCAGGTACCCTCTGATGAACGCCGGATCGTGCTCGACCGCAGGATCGATGTCCCGGCCTGGCGGGTTGATCGGCAGTCCTCGAAGAAAGATAGGGCGGCCGTTGAGATAGAAACGCCGGTCTTTGACCTCGAACGTCCGGAAGCCAAAGCGCGACTTGCCGATCTCCGCCCCTTTCGTGTCGGACACGGCGATCGTGTAGAGCTGCGGATCTTCCGTGGACCAGAGCTTGGGCTTGAGGCCGCTAATGGAGAAGCAGGGCCGTCCGTCCGGGTCCTTGTTGATCGACTCGGTCTCGATATTGCCGGACACAAGTGACGAGCCGTCCGGCCAGTGGGTGATGGAGTAGGAGACGCCTTTGGACGTGTCGGCGGGTGCGGTAAGCGTGACCGTGACGGAGTCGATCGACGAACGCACCACGACCGGCGGGGCCGCTGACGCGAATCCAGCCGTCAGTCCCATCAGTGCGATTGCTAGCGCAAAGTGCCTCATAGCGTCCCTCTCGTGCTTTTGCGATTCAGTCTCTACACATATTTGCCGGGCCAGAAATCGTAGGTAGGGATGCCGAGGACGATGCCGACGATCGTCCACAGGCTGCCTATCGTGATCTCGCCCAGGATAAGGCCCAGGAAGAACGGTATCGCCGTGCGGTAGCTGCGAAGGCCACCGAACTTGAGTATTATCAGCTTTGCCATGCTGCCGATCAGCAGTGGGCACCAGAGCTGGCCGACGCCCCAGTTCGAGGCCATGGCATAGGCCAGCGGGTGGAGCGGGAATGCTATGAACCTCAGCCTAAGCCAGCCGAGAAGCATTGATATCACGAACCCGACGCCCACGAAGCTCATCGCGACGCCGTTCGGCTTGAGCGGCTGCCTCAGCCAACTCTCAAGCGCCCCCCATCCTTCCTTGCCGAACCGCCACGCCCACTCCTCCATGCGCGACGATGCCCCGCCGTAATGGTAGTACGCGCTCAGCAGCGTCCAGAAGCCAACCGGCATCGCGACCACGCCCGCAAGCAGCGCCGCCTTATACATCTGCCGCACCGATCCTCCGCCCTGCTCAGTCATCTTGAACGACTCCATCATGTGCGGCGACGGGCTGCTGGAGAAGTCGCGGGTGATCCAGGTGAACATCCCGAACGCGTTCACGTCCGCCTTCGAGACGTGGTCCACCCCGGTGGCGGTGAGGATCAGCTTGTGCGGGCCCATTATGTAGGCGTCGTGAGTCGGGAATCCCAGCTCCGCGCGGATGCGGCTGACGAGCACTGCGACGACGAAGTAGAGCACGAAGAAGACGACGATGACCAGCGGCGACATGCCCATCGCGCGGGTGAAAAGCGCCAGGAATGCGAACCCGCCTGCCGCGCCGAGGATAGCCGTGCGGTAGCGGATCGGTTCGCGGGACTCATCCTCTTCTTTGGTGCCCATGAACGCCGTGCGGAACACCCGCGCCAGGTACCGCCTGCTCGACCACATGCTCATCACAAAGAAGCCGATATACGCGCCGTATGACTGTGCTGACTGGAACGGGTACGTGGTGTCGAACCCGCCGCCGCGGACCGACAGCTCGTTCACACCGGTGACGGCGCACATTACCAGTTCCAGCTTGACCAGCCAGTAGAAGAGCCAGCACGACACCGACAGCTCGAGCGGCATCAGGAACGCGATTCCTATGGCCCAGAGGTAGAAACCCAGCGATATTCCGCCCATCGCATTCCAGGGCGGCGTCGTGATCAACTGGCCGATGTTGGTCCTGACGATTCGCAAGTAGGGCACGGATGGGTAGAGGTAATGCAGCCCGGCGACCATCGTTATCGCCCCTGCGACGGTGAATCCCAGCCACATGTGTTTGTTTCGGTAGAGCGCGCCGGACTCGTGTGTCATCTCCAGCGGCAGGACCACGATGGGAAACGTCAGCCTCTCGTTCTCGACCCACTGCTTTCGCAGGATGCTGTTGAGGCAGAGCATCGTGAAGAGCAGCGCGGCGCAGAAAGCACACCAGCAGATCGCGGGCACGATCCAGGGGGCGTAGTTGTCGTGCGCATAAAGCGTAGAGCCGCCGGCATAGAAGTTGTGCAGCGAGGTGCGGTCGTTGACCGTCAGCCACTTCGGCAGGCTGTCGGAGAACAGTGGTCCCCAGCCGTTGTCCGGCGTCTTGAAGTAGGCCGCATGACCCATCATCGAGACCAGGATCGCCATCATTTCGTGCGAGATCACGCCGCTGGCAACCGAAACCATTACGTAGACTGTGATCAGTTCCATCCTCGTCAGCGCCATCTTGGGCCGGCGGGAGCGGATCAGCGCATTGATAGCGGTCAGCACGAGCAGCGTGAAGATGACGTTGTAGAATGGCGCGGCGTACGTCGGGTACGAGTACCGCACGACTTCGAGTTGGACGATCCAGCAGTCGTTGATGACTATCAGGATCAGAGAGAGGATGACGGCGCGCAGGGTGATCCGCTCGCGGACCTTGCCCATTGGGCCGGGCGCCGCGACGGGTTCGGGTTTGCGCGCCGTCGGTGTCGTTGTCATATTCTAGCCGAACGCCTGACGCATACGGTCGCAGTAGTACTTCACGTTGTCCCACTCGGCGTCCGGCGCGATTCGGTGGTCGGGGCAGGGGATGAACCCGCCGAGCTCAACTAGTGGCTTGAGACGCTCGATCTCCGCGTCAACCGCCGCTCTGTCACGCGAGAACACGACTTTGTTCATGCCGCCTACGCCGCGCAGTTCCTTGCCATACTGCTTCCGCCACGGTTCGATGCTTGCCTCCCAAGTGCCGACTTCGATGGGGAACATTGTGTTGACGCCGTTGGCTATCCAGGTCGGGATCAGCGCATCGATCATACCGTCGCAGTCGAGCGAGACGATGTTGATGCCGTGCGAGTTGAGGAGATCGGTGACTCTCTTGTAGTGCGGGCCGACATACTCGTCGAAGACTCGTGGCGAGATAAGCGGGCCGCTCTTGAAGCAGATGTCCTCCCAGAAATGACCGAAATCCCAATTGGAGGTCTGTTCGAGGGCTGTTTTGGCGCACTTGTACGAGAGTTCCCCGACCGTATCGATGATCTCTTTGAATAGATCTTCGTCGTCGGCGTATAGATACGCCGAGCCCGTGACGCCGATCCAGTTGCGGATCATTCCGAACAGGCTGCCGCAGTGCAGTCCGAGCCATTCGGTCCTGGTTGGATCATCTACGTAAGCCTTGAGTTCATCGCTGACTGTCGCGCGGGACTCATCGAATTGGAGCCTCGGCAGGAAGACTTCCTCCCACTCCTTGCGGCTCTTGAGGAGGTGGTCGATCTCAGCAGGTATCGAGCCCGCGCCCGGCTTTTGCAGTATTACGACGCCGTGGGTGTTGACAACCTTGCGCGAACCGTCAGGCAGTTCCTCGATCACCTCTGATGGGATGCCCGGAACGATGTCGAGGTTGACGTGATAGCAGCGGTAGTAGTTGCCGTCGAACCCGAGCTTGGCGGATATCGACTTGTCCGATTCGTTGCCGTCGCCCCATGTGGCGGCCTCTTCGGGAGTCAGATGGCTCTGATCGGCCCACTTGCGGAGCGTCTCGCCCCAGAAGCCGAAGTGCAGGATTGGCAGGCGGTCGTATTCCTCATAGTTGAGGACGGCAGATATGCGGCTGCGATCGTTCATTTAGTTGTGTCTCTCCTGTCCTCCTTGGTCGTACCCTTATTCATTTCACGGTGCTCGGGGATGTTCCTTCGGGATTCGCCCGCGCTTTGCATTGGCTGTCCTCTTGGCAGCCAGCCAGGGTTTCGCACGAACCGCGTAGTCCGGGTCCCCAAGAGCGTCGTTCACGCTCCTCGTGGATGACGCGGCTAGGAGGATGCGGCCGCTGCCAACAGGCAGGCAGCGCACAGGCGTGCAATTACCTTCATCATCATCTTCTTCTCCTCAGACTCTCTGCGGGGCTATCACCGGATGACGAGGTCCTAGCACTGCCGAAAAAGCTCGAGCTTAGGGCCAGTTGTATGTAATGCAGCATGCAGGCATACACAGGTGTCAATGACAATTGCCCGCAGGAGTTGAAAAACCGGTACTTGTACCGGCCTGCGGTGCTATAATGCTCGTGGCTGAATAAGCGTCAAGGAGATGGCTGTGGATCGCACGAGTCTGTTTGCGTTAGCGTTGTCGTTTCTCGTAATCTGTGTCTCAGGAGCGGCGGAGATGAAACCTCAGGACTTCCTATCGAGCAAGACGATTTCCGTACGGCAGGACGGGCGCGACTGGATCATCGAGGGTGAGCATCGCAAGGTGACGCTCGGCGGGAGCGATCTCGCGGTCAGCGTCGAGTCCGGCAGGAACACGTGGCGCATGAGGCCGTCGCAGCCGGACGATCTGACCGTTGAGTCCGATGGCAAGAGATCCACGCTGGCCCTGACATCCGCTGGGAAGATGGAGATCACGAAGTACGACACGGGCCGGGTTACAGGCGTCAAGATCGACCTGAGCGATTTCAGCGTCGATGGCAAGCCGCTGGATATCGGCCTGCAGTTGTTCATGTGCTTGGAGGGGCAGACCGAGGAGCTTGTCTGTGAGGCGCTGCCGACTGAGGGTAGTGCTGTCATCAAGGAACTGCGCTGGCCCAAGGCCTTCGAGCCGAGGACAGTGGACGCGACCGTGATCCCCGCCATGCAGGGCATGCTCATCCCCACGAACTGGCCGCAGAAGGTGTACCTGTACGAGAGCATGGCATACGGCCGCGCATTGTATATGCGATAGAGTATCAGAGTGTGGTGTAAATTACCGTTGAGTTAGCAACGGCCACCGTGGAACTCCAATGTTGACTAAGACACAGGAGGGTTATCCACGATGGCCAACAACAGTATGACCGCGATCGGACT